>Ga0233431_1000200_pt1 | contig 139487 bp, 117 predicted proteins | sample SI_118_April2016_FD_179867 | JGI IMG/M metagenome (GOLD analysis project Ga0233431, IMG submission 179867) | Seawater microbial communities from Saanich Inlet, British Columbia, Canada - SI_118_April2016_200_MG | ecosystem: Environmental > Aquatic > Marine > Inlet | place: Canada: British... | reverse complement strand
GACGACCGGGGTTGGATCGGGCATGTTGTCCCGGAATGGCAGGCCCAGTTTCTGGGTCTGCCAGTAGCGCACCGCCCCTTTAGGGCAGATACCCCACATGAGGCACCACGCCAGGCTGTCCACGGGCGTGTCGAGAAGGTCCGTATGGCGCAGTTGGGAAAACGCCTCAATCCCCCGCGCCACGCGCGGATCGTAGACCAGGTCCCCGTCGTCGTCCAGGATCAGCGGTCGCAGCCGTTGCGCCGCCTCGCGGCGGGCGCGATACATCGAGTCGCCATTCCCTCTGTTGCCCATCCCACTCCTCCATTGTTTTGGCTCACCATGCGGCACAGTACCCTGTAGGGATCAATGCAGCACGGGTCGCCAGCGGATGGCGGTGAAATGGGTGTTGTCGAGCACCAGATCCCAGCCGTTGCCCGCATCGCTCCAGCCGCCGATCGTGAGCAAAAGATCGTCCTCGATCGCGAGCGTGGCGTTATAGCTGCCCGTGAAACTCGTTCGATCCAGATAGTAGACCTCATCCTCCCAGGTCTGTCCCTCGTCGCGGCTGATCATCCCTCGGCTGCCGGGCGAGCCGGGACCATAGCGAGTGTCGTGCACGACCACGACGGTACCGTCACTGAATGCCGCACCGTGGCCGCGCGTCTGGCCGAAGACCGTGGTAAGCTGCCGGAAATTGTGCCACGTGCGGCCGTCGTCCGTCGAATCGACCAGAAACACGTTCTTGTACGGCCCGCCGATCGCTCCCCTGCCGCGAAACTCCTCTATAAAATCGGGTGGGTCGAGCGGCAGAAACGGACGCTGGTGGCGAATGATGGCCAGCAGCCTGCCCGACGGCGTGCGCGCGATGTTCCCCTCGCTGCCCCAGGTACAGATGCGACCGGTCGGGCCTTCCCACGTGGCGCCGCCGTCCGCACTGCGATACACGTGGACATCGGCTTCACCGGACACATATTTGTCCTCCTCCATAATGACATTCGACGCGGAGATGCCGCACACGAGCGTGTCATCGGGCAGGCGATGGATCGCATATACGCCGCCGGTGTGGCCCGCCCGGTGCGCAATCTCAGAGATCTTCCGCCATGTGCGCCCCCCATCCATTGAAGACACAAAAATCACGCAGTCCCCCCTCTCCACACCATCGGGAACGCCAGCGGCGACAAGCGTGCCGTCGCTGAGCACCTGGAAGCTGTCGATTCGATCGGACAACGGGCAGGCATCCCACGTGCGGCCCCCGTCGGCGCTCCGGCACATGATGGATGCCAGCCTGACATAGACGATGCCTTCCGGTGACAGCGCAGCCTCGATGGCCTGCGGGTTGGCCTGCGGATCATGCGGCAGCAGATGTTTCTCCGCCTCGACTCGCGTCAGTTTGCCACCCCGTGCGCGAAGGATGTAGTTGCTCTCGCGCATCGCCAGCAAATCTTCCGCAGAAGGGATGTCCACGCCGCCGAGAAGGTTAGTCTCCAGCTCTGGTGTCGGTGTCATGTGCAGTCTCCTTTTGGGGTATGCTTGGGATACGCGTAATAAGGTACTACAATATGAGATGGTTTTACCAGAACCACCACATGCAGAAAGGGGGGCGCATCCTTTTAGGATGCGCCCCCCTTTCTGCCAATGAACTTTGACGACGAGGTTTTTTTTCCTCGTCGTCAAAGTTCACAGTTCCTTGCGGTACCGCTGCGACGGAATCCTCAGTTGATCCCGATATTTGGCCACCGTGCGCCGGGCGATCTGCAGCCCTTCTCTGCTCAGGATGTCGGCGATCTCCTGATCGCTCAGCGGCTTCTCCTTGTCCTCGTCCCCTACCAGGTGCGAGATCCGCTCCTTGACGCTGCGCGCCGACACGTCCTCCCCATCATCGGTGCTGACCCGACTGTCGAAGAAGTACTTCAGCTCGTACACACCGTGCGGCGTCTGCATGTATTTGCCGTTGCTGACCCGGCTGATCGTCGATACGTGCATCTCGACGGCATCGGCCACATCCTGCAGCACCATCGGTCTGAGATGGGCAGGGCCCTCCTCGAAAAAACCCATCTGCGCCCGGACGATGTAATTGGCCACCTTGAGCATGGTCGCCCGACGCTGGTGGATGGCGTTGATCAGCCAGCGGGCGTCATTGAGTTTTTTGGAGACGTAAGACTGGACCTCGTTCTTGCCGTTGCGGCGCGAATCCTTCAGCAGCTTGGTGTAGGTGGCATTGATGTGCAGCGCGGGCAGCGTCCCGTCGGTCAGCGCCACCACCCAGTCGTCTCCGACCTTTTCGACGAGCAGGTCCGGAGTGATATACGCCACCTCCGTATCCATGGTCAACAGGCCGTTGTAATCGCTACTGCTGATCGACCCGGGATAGGGTTGCAACGACTGTATCAGCTCGTGCGCCGCCTTCAGTTCCTCCTGCGAAATCCCCAGCGCCCGGGTGATGCGCGTAAAGCGCCGCTTGGTCAAGTCCTCCATGTGGTGGCGCACGACCAGCAGCGCCCGCTCCTTGTCCACTCCCTCGCACTGCTGCAGCTGGATCAGCAAACACTCCTGCAGGTTGCGCGCCCCGATACCCGGGGGTTCAAAGGTCTGGATCAGCGCCAAAATTCGCTCCACCCGCTCCAGCGGAACTTCAAGTCCTTCGGCGATCTCCTCGGTAGAGCAGCCCAGATACCCCCTGTCATCGAAATTGCCGATGATGTACTCCCCGATCTCCCGGTCCCCTTCGTCCAGATCGCTGAGCGCCAGTTGATCGTGGAGTTGCACGACCAGAGGCGGGATGGCCGTGATCCGATTCTCCTGCGGCTCTCGATCTACCTCCCAATTGGGATCGTACTCCGTTCTCTCCGCGTTGTATCCCCCCTGATCGAACTGCTCTTCGAGCAGGGCATCCCAATCCACCTCCTCCAACTCCTGCGGCAGCTCCTCCTCTTCCTTGAGCCCTTCCTCCAACTTTTCTACCTCCTCTTCCTCCTCCTCCTCCAACTCCATATTATCCTCGAGCAGGGGGTTGAGTTCCAACTGCGTCTTGATCTCCAGCTCCAGCTCCAGCGTCGACATCTGCAACAGCTGCAGGGACTGGATGAGCTGAGGCGCCATCTTCTGCTGAAGACTGAGATTTTGAGAAATTCGCAGCATTTTCTTCCGATGAGGTAACTAACGGGGATTCAACGAGTTTTTTGCCTATTGAGCTGCCACCATATAATAGAATCGGCCATGGCTAATGTCAAGCGGGTACAACTCTTGCTCACTGATCCAGCTGAAACTTGTCCCCCAGATATATACGTCGCACCCTGGCATCGGCGGTCAGCGTCTGGGCATCTCCGGCGGTCAGGATCTCGCCGTCCACTATAATATAGGATCGATCGGTGATTTCCAGGGTCTCTCGCACATTGTGATCGGTTATCAGCACGCCGAGCCCTTTCTCGCGTAGCGCGGCGATAATCGCCTGGATATCCTCCACGGTGCGCGGGTCGATGCCGGCAAACGGCTCGTCCAGGAGCATGTAGCGCGGCTCGATGGCCAGCGCCCGGGCGATCTCCACCCGCCGCGTCTCTCCCCCCGACAGCGTATCCGCCAACTGGTCCGCCCTCGCTTCGAGGTCGAGTTCGGCCAGCAGTTCGGCCAGCTTTTCCCGCTGTGCCTGCGACGACAGCCCACAGGTTTCGAGCACGGCGCGAATGTTTTGCGCCACGGTCAGCTTGCGGAAAATCGACTTCTCCTGGGGGAGATAGCCGATTCCCCGGCGGGCTCTGCGATACATGGGCAGATCGGTGATCTCTTCGCCGTCCATGAAGATCTGCCCGGCATCCGGCCGCACAAAACCCACGATGCTGTAGAATGTCGTGGTCTTGCCCGCTCCGTTCGGTCCCAGCAGCCCGACGATCTCACCGGACCCCACCTCGATGGTCACCCCATCGACAACGGGGCGGCGTCCGTACAGTTTGCGCAGATTTTCGATTTTCAGTGCCATCGGCCGTCTTATAATTTTTTGATTATTTTTCTTCCGGGACGTAGCGCCCTTCGATTTCCGCCTCCATCTGCACCTGGACGATCGCTCCATCCTCGAACAGGATCTCCAGTTCCTCCCCTTCGACCTGATTGGCGGCGACCTTCCCCCCTTCTTCCTCGGCCAGCAGGCGCGACACCAGCCTGGCGCCACCCCCTATCCAGGCGCGGCGCAGCCCTTCTGCGTCGAAGTACAGTTCCATCTTCTGGCCGCGGAATCGGCTTATCTTTTCGCGCTCCAGGTCGCGATAGGTGACATCCGCATTGCGCTCCAAATCGAATCGCTCCAGCCGCTCCCCGGCAAAGTGGATCTTCCCCTGTTCTCCGCGAATCCAGGTGACCCGTCGGGCGCTCGACTCGATGTTCCCCTCTACCTTCTCGGGCAGTTCGATCCACACCACCGCCCCTTCTTCCAGCTGCACGACCATGGAATCGGCCTGGATTCGGCTCCGCCACTCATCGTCACTCCTCTCCTGCCGCAAAATCACCCCGCCGACCAGCGCCAGCTGTTCTTCTCCGGCCCGATAGAGGCCGCTGTCCGCTCGCACCTCGAGATCCCCTGCGGCTACGGAGAACGGCGTCTCGCCACTCAGAATCCGACTCTCCAGCTCGAAGCGCATAATTCCCGCCCGGATCTCCAGCTCTCCCTCTTCGGCCTCGCGCTGCAGCACCGGCTCCTCCCCTAGAGTCCCCTCTCCGGATGCCAGATCGTAGGTCAATGCCCCGCAGCGCATTTTCCCCTCGAACTCGGGCATCTGCAGTTCCAGTTTGCCTTCGGCCGTCAGCAGTTCCCGGCGGCGATCGTAGTCCAACCGCTCGGCGTCCAGACGGCGCTCTCCCTCGCTGAAGAGAACACTCCCGGCGGCGGCGAGCTGTTCCTCGTTCTGCCCGTAACTCAGCTGTTCGGCCTCTATCCTCCGCTCTCCCTGGACAAAGACTGCCGGATCTCCCCGGGCGACCAGCTGTCCGGTTCTCCTCTCCTCCTCTACCTCGTCGGCTGCCAGCGCAAAGCCGGAACTATCATCTCCCGCTTCGGTGAACTCCACTCCACCTCGCGCCACCAGCCGCTGCATGCCCAGTTCGGCGCGCAACTCCCGGGCGACAAAGCGCCTGGTCGAATCGATTCCGCTCACCCCCTGGCGGAAGTGGAGCAGCTCTTCCGCTTCGGAAAAACTCGCCCAGGGAGAGCGGATCAGGGCGCCGTCGTACTCCACCTCCACGCTGTCGTAGACGATGGCGAACCCCCCGACGCGCCGCCCCACTTCCCGTTTGGCCTGGATCTCCAGGTCGTAGTCGCCCCCCTGCTCACGGCCGCTCCAGCGGCCGGTCACCTCTTCCATCGACCATTCTTCCAGGGCGAAACCGGTGCGCAAATCTCGACCGCGCTCCCATCCAGACAGTGTGGTGATGCGCAAAATACCCGGCACCCACAGCCGCTGGTCCATCCCCTCCCAAATCAGCGTGTCGGCCTGCACCTCCAGGCTGTCTCCGGCGCGCAATTCGACATCTCCCCCCAGGGAGATGCGATCCGTCTGATGCTCCAGCGTCAACCGTTGGGCCGTGAGCCGGGTGTGACGCTCATCGACCGAGCTGCGAAAACTCACCTGGACACCGCTGTCGGCGCGCGCTACGTGGCGGCTCAGATCGTCGGCCACATAGGCCGCCTGGATGGACACCCGCAATTCCGGCTGATGCAGTTCCAGTTCCACCTCCCAGGACTCCCGATCGACGGGCGGAACGATCGGCTGGGAGTTCTCTTCCGCAGCGGGCCCGCAGTGCATCAGACCGATCAGCGCCAGTCGGGACAGGAGCCTGGAACCGATCCGCAGACCCGCCCCGTCGACCGCGTGTCGAGATCCTCTCCCATACCACAACGAAGATATCACTGCACTCAAAAAACGGCCGCGCTCCCGGCGAGAGAACGCGACCGCGCAATCCAATTCGACGCCGAACTGCCGCCCGAACACCGCCGTTCAGGCTTCCTGCCCGTTCCGCCCCCCGGCCTGGCGGGCCAGCGCCGCCTCGACAAACCCCAGGAAGAGAGGAGCCGGGCTGTCCATCCTCGACTTGAATTCCGGGTGGGCCTGGGTGGCGACGAAGTACGGATGTTCGGAAAGTTCGATGAATTCCATCAGACGGGTGCCGTCCACCCGCCGGTGATAGCCCGAAAACACCAGCCCCTCGTCTTCGAGCAGTTCCACGAAACGGGCCGATATCTCGTACCGATGGCGATGCCGCTCCAGTACCACCTTGTCCCGACAGAGCATAACCTGGCCGATGCGGAACGCCTGCTCCGGACTTTTGAGCAGCTGCTGGATGCGCACTCCGTCCTCCTCCAACCTCCCCGTCTTTTCGTAGAGCTCCAGGATTCGGCTGTCCTTCTTGAGGACCGCGGCATACGCGCCCAGGCGCATGCTGCCCCCATACCGCTGTTCCTCCAGAATCTCCTTCTGACTCTCCTGAACGCAGACGACCATCCACTCCGAATCGGCGATGAACTCCTCGGAAGTCGCCTCCTGGATGCCGGCCATGTTGCGCGCGTATTCTATGACCGCCAGTTGCAGGCCGTAGCACAGCCCCAAAAACGGAATGCCGTGCTCGCGGGCGTACTGAATGGCCATGATCACCCCCTCGGCCCCTCCCTCGCCAAACGCCCCGGGTACGACGATGCCGTCAAATTCCTCGAGCGCCTCTGTCCCCAACTCTCCTTCTTCGAACTTGTGGCCGTCGATCCAGGTGATATCCACTTCGGAATCGGTGACCGCCCCGGCGTGCATCAGCGACTGATTGACCGAGATGTAGGAATCGGTCAGCTGAAAATCGCCGATCTCCACGTATTTGCCCACCATCGCCACCCGGACCTTCTTGCTCGGTTCCCGACTGCGCCTGACCAGCTCTGCCCAGTGGGTCCAGTCCGGCTCCTTCCTCGGTTCCAGATCGAGTTTTTGCAACACCTTCTTCCCCAGGCCTTCATCTTCGAGGGCCAGCGGAATGTCGTACACCGTCTTCATATCCGGTTCGGAGATGATGTGGTCGATCGGCACGTTGGCGCCGACCTGGATCTTCTTCTTGCGCACTTCGTCGATCCCCAACTCCGCCCGGCAGACGATGAAATCGGGAAAGATGCCGTGTTGGCTGAGCATGCGGATCGCCTGCTGGGTCGGCTTGGTCTTCATCTCGCCCACGTGCGGGGGCACGGGCAGATAGGTGATGAGCAGATGGACGAAGTTCTCCTCGCCGAGCTCCCTCTCGAGGCTCTTGATCGCCAAGAGGAAGATCTCGTTTTCGTAGTCGCCCACCGTGCCGCCAATCTCGACCAGGACAAAGTCGAATCCCTTTCCGGACTCCTGGATGCGACGGGCGATCTCGTCGGTGATGTGGGGGATCGGCTGCACGGTCTGCCCCAGGTAATCTCCCCTGCGTTCCCGCTCGATGACGGTCTGGTAGATCTGCCCCGTGGTCAGGTTGTTGGCGCGCGGCAGATCCAACCCCAGGAAGCGCTCGTAGTTGCCCAGGTCCTGATCGATCTCGCCGCCGTCGTCGGTGACCCACACCTCGCCGTGCTCGGTGGGACGCATGGTGCCGGCGTCGTAGTTGATATAGGGATCGATCTTGACGGCAGTGGCGCGATAGCCATGGGCCTGCAGAATCTTGCCCAGCGAGGCGGTAGTCAACCCCTTGCCCACCCCACTCATCACCCCGCCCGTGACGACTATGTATTTGGGACCTTTATACGCTTCGGACAACTCAGCCCTCCTCTCTATGCCCTCGTCCGACTTTCCAATCCTCGATGCCTCAAAAAATTCCCCCAATGAATCTGCGGCATGGCAGACCCTTTTCCTGCGCATCTCTATAACGAAGAAGCGGCGACAGTGGACTGTCGCCGCTTCCTCTCAATCTATGATTCTGGGGACTCTGAAATACCCCTGATCCAGCTGTGGGGCAGAGACCGCAAGAGCGTCTCTTTGCTCAAAGGGTATCACCTCGTCGCGGCGAAAGGCGCGGGTGATGGGGACCACGTGGGAAGTCGGCTCGACATCCTCTGTATTCAGCTCTTTGAGCTTTTCCATGTATTCGAGAATCCGATTCAGCTCCCCGGTCAACCGCTCCTCCTCCCCTTCCGACAATTCCAACCTGGCCAACGCGGCCACCGCCTTCACATCACTTACTGTAACTGCCATATTTTCATTATGTTGAGAAGAAAAAAGGAGCAATGTAAAAGGAGCAAAAAAACCTGGCCCTAATATGCTATCGACTCGAAATGAGCGCAAGGGTTTTGTGTCGTCAATCCGCTCTGACGAGCCATTCGGCAGCTGTTCTGGCATCGGCAAAACAGACCTCGACAGCCGCTACCTCTTCGGCCAGTCGCCCGATCAGTTCGATCCCCTCTTCCCCCCAGCGGCCCAGATTGAACGCCTGCTCCAACAAGCGACGAGCCGTCTCCGCTGCCCCGAGGGTGCGGTGTGCAAAGGCAGCTCCTGGCTTCAGCACGGGAAAGATCAGGCGGGCGATAGATACCGGCTCAACCGGTATCGAGAGGTCCAGTTCGACGGGAGAGATATAGCGGTACGCGGGGAAGATCTTCCAGGGAGGAGAGTCGAGCCGGGATATCCCCTCGGCAAAGAGCTGCTGGGTGGTGCGGTGCACGATCAAATCGCGGGGAAAGGAGCAGACGGACAGTGTTTGCGCATCGATAAGCGCCACTTCATCACTCAGGACCGCGGCGCCGGCAGCGGCCAACCCCAGCACCAGGGAGGTCTTGCCGCTGTCGGGGAAACCGACGAGAAGTTCCCCCTTTCCCTTCCTGGCGACTCCACCCGCGTGGAGCTGGAAGAAGTGGCCCAAGCCATTCATTGCCGACTGTGTCAACGCCCATTCCACCTCCTGGAAGAAGGCGGAGAGTGATGCGCTGCGGCAGACCTCTTCCTCCCCTTTTAACAGGAGGTAAAAATCACCGCTGCGGCACAGTGAGAAGCGCTCGCAAGCATCATCCTGGTCGCTGGTTCGCGCTCCCGAGAACAGCGTTCGGGCCAGCTGCTCCAATTCGGCACCTTCCCCCTCCAGCGCGAAGGCATAGTCGGCGACCCGCAGCGCAAAACTCCATCTGGCCATCGCGTCCTATGCAGCCATCCTCTTGGCAGCCGGAATTTGCAGACGCTCCAGTTCCCCCCGCGCCTCTTCAATCTGCACTCTCAGGCGCGCCCCCCTGAGAGCGTAGTGCCGGTGCTGGCGATCAATCTGATGCCCTCTATCCAGCAGCGTTTCCAGCTCTCTCTTCAATTGTCGGAACTCCTCGTCGCGATCGAATGCCTTTTCCCGCATCAACTTCATGTGGCGGGCGGTGAAGAAGCGCAGGGCCAGCGGAAAAATCAGCGACAACCCCAAAAGAACGAAAAGCGCGGAGATGGACAAGAGTGGCCTCCTTTTTAATATGACTTGATACCAATTCATATTACATATATCGACCACTTCTCCGTTACCTCCATCCCTTTCAGTCCCCCCGGCCCTGCTCAATTCTGTCGAGTTCTCGCAAAAAAATGCGAATCAGCTGGCGTTCCCGTTTGCTGGTTCCGGCCAGCAGCGCCAGCAGGAAGCGCAAAGTCTCTCCCGCTCCGTATTCCGCGATCAGCGCCTCCATCCCTCGCCGCTGTTCCTCGGATAGTTGGCCGACCACGTCGCCCAATAGATCTGCGAGTTTCACCGTTTCCACCTATCTTTTTTACCGAACCCAATAAATGCCTTGTAGAATATAACGATACTGGTTTTTTACCCGATCTCCAACCCCTCCCGGTTCCCGTTTATACAGGGTTCCAGACGAAAAAATGATGCCATCGTAAAAAGTCCGCTTAAACGATCTCGTCTATCCCCTTTGGTATACAGATCCTCCTCTTGAGGTCCGTATCTTGTGGATCGGTGAAAGCGAGTCCATTTTTTACGAGATCGTCAAAAATAGCTTGACCCGGTAACCCACATATAGTATTATTTGTCTCGCTTTGCCCCATTTTGTTGTAGAATTGGCGCGTCTGCCTGCGTCTCTCCCACACGCCGGTCGACCGCTGCGAGAACGCACCTCCCCTTTTTCTCGCGCTCGATTTATATCCGGGGCATTGCACCTGTATCGGTGACCCGCGCTACATCCGGTCCATCGGCTGAGGCCGCAGGTCACCTTCTCCCCTTTGTCAGATCCGAACTTCACCATTTCCCTCTACAGCGAGGAGACACCGGTCGGGCCGCGTTTGCCCAGGTGCTGAGAAGGAGCGCAATCTTGCGTTTAACCCAGCTCGAGATTTTCGGTTTTAAGTCTTTTGCCCAGAAGGTCACCATTCCCTTTGGTCCGGGCATCACCGCTATCGTGGGCCCCAACGGCTGCGGCAAGTCGAACGTGGTCGAGGCGATCCGCTGGGTGCTGGGCGAGCAGCGAGCGGGAACGTTTCGCAGCCACCGCATGGAGGACATCATCTTTGCCGGCACGCGGAACCGCAAGCCTCTGGGGATGTCCGAAGTGCATCTCATCATCGAGAATACCAACAACATCCTGCCGATCGAGTTCAGCGAGGTAACCCTCACCCGGCGACTTTTCCGCTCGGGCGAGAGCGATTATCTGATGAACAAGATCCCCTGCCGGCTGCTCGACATCACCAACCTGCTCATGGACACCGGCCTGGGACAGGGCGCCTATGCGGTGATGGAGCAGGGAATGGTCGACGAGATCGTCAGCGAGAAAACGGAAAACCGGCGCCGCATTCTCGAAGAAGCCGCGGGGATCACCAAATACAAAGCCCGGCGCCGTTCCACCTGGAACAAGCTCGAGTCCACGCAGGCCGACCTCACCCGCATCGAGGATATCATCGCCGAGGTCAAGCGCCAGGTCGACTACCTCAGCCGTCAGGTGGGACGGGCTCGCCGTTATCAGGAATACAAACAGGAGTTCGACCAGCTCGAAGTGCTCCTGGGGCGCTACCGATTTTTCGCCATTCGCGAGACCTTTCGCCCCCTTCAGGAGGAACTCGACCGGCTGAATCACACCGCCGAAGAGGGGTATACCCGCTTCACCACTCGCGAAGCCGAACTCGAGCGGATGCGCCTGGAGGAGACCGAGGCGGAAAAGGCGCTCCAGTCCGTCGGCATCGAGCTCAACCGCCGGGTCGAGGAGATCCACGAACGGGACCGGCGCCTGGTGGCCACCCGCGAGCGCCTGGAGGCGGCCGTAACGACTATCGAGCGCTCAACCCGGGAGCGCCTGGACTACACCCAACAACTCGAATCGTCACAGCAGCAGCAGCGGGAAGCCGCCGTGGCGCTGACCAACTCCCACGAGCAGTTGACCGAAATCGACCAGCATCTCCAGGCCCAGGAGGATCAGGCGGCCGAAGCCGAACAGCTCTACACCTCCGGACGCGCCGAACTGGACGGGCAGAAACGCGACCTGATGGATCGCCTGCGCCAGCAGAGCGATATCAGCAGTGCGCTCGAGCGCCTGCAGACCGAACAGGAGGGCCTGCGCGAGCGGACCGGCGCCCTCGAAGAAGAGATGGATAGCCTGACCGTGGAGCGGGATCGCGCCCTGGAGGAAGAGGGCCAAATCAGTAATGATCTGGAAGAAGTGGGCGCTGCGCGGCGACGCGTCGAAACACTGCAACAGCGCGGGCTGGAGGCGGCCCAGGAAGCCGCAGCATCGCTGCGCCGTCTCCAGGAGCAGCGCGGCGAAATGCGCCGGGCCATCGAGGCCAACCAGGCTCGTCTGCACGTCATGGAAAAGGTCCGCTCCGGCTATCAGGGCTATTCCAGCGGGGTGCGTTCTCTGATGCTCGACTCCCCCTATGGCGAGCTGTTTCGGGGCGTTCTGGGCGACCTGCTCGACGTCGACCCCCGCTATGCCCACGCCGTTGAGGCCGCTCTGGGCGAAGCACTCGAAGCCCTGGTGGCCGAGGGGGACACCGGTCTTCTCGACGCCATTCAGCATCTGGTGGAATCCGCTTCCGGCCGAGCCGGCATCTTCTCGCTGACGGCTCAACTTCCCCCTTCCCCCCCCGCTATTTCCCTGGCGGCCGCGCCCGGCCTCATCGGTCCCCTGATCGACTACGTCCAGCCTCAGGACGACATCGCCCCGCTGGTCGCCAAACTGCTCCACAACACCTTCTTGGTCGAGGATCTGGCCACCGCCCTGCGTCTGCGGCGCACCGATGGGCATCTGCGCTTCGTCACCCCGACGGGGGATGCCATCGACCTCTACGGCCGCGTCGCCGGCGGCCAATCCAGCACCGAAGATGCTTCGCTGCTGGGGCGCCGCCAGGAGATCAAAGCCCTCAAATCGGTCGTCGTCCACGAGCGGGCCCGGCTGGCTGGCATCGAGATCGATATGCGCGGTGAAGAGAGGCGGGGAGCCGTCCTCGAACGCCGCCTGGCCATTTTAGCTGGCCGTCTCGACGACCTGAAAGAGCGCGAGCGCGAACAGACCCACCGTCGGCAGAGCCTCCTCCAGGAAACCGAGCGCCTGCAAACCCGTCTGAGTCATATAGAAGGGGAAAACGCCCGCCTGACCACCCGCGAGCGGGAGATGGCCGGTTCGATACGCACCCAGAGCGAACGCCTGGAGCAGATCGAACAACAGGGGAAAGGCCTGGAGGCGACCATCCAGGAGTGCGAAGAGCGGCTGCAGCAGGCCGAACTCATGCACCGGGAGAAACTCGACCAGCTGGGCGCCCTGCGCGTCGAACGAGCCCGGGTCGCCGAGACCGTCCAGTCCCTGAAGCGGGATACCGACCGCCTGGAACACATCGAAAAAAGCCTGCATCAGAATATCGAGCGCCTGGGCCGCGAGGGGGAACAGGCGACCCGGAATCGCCAGCAACTCACCGAACAGGGGGAGCAGATCGAGGCCGATCTGAAAGGACTGCACGACGGGCGCGAAGAGATCGAAGAAGAGCGCGACCGAAGACAGCAGCACTGGGCGGGAGTCAACGCTCGCAACCGCGAGCTGGAGGAAAATATCAGCCGTCTCCAGCGCGAACTCAACAGTCAACGGGAGCGCCGGCACCAGCTGGAACTGCAGATCACCGAGTTGAAAAACCAGTCGAACCACATACAGGAGCGGCTGCAGGAAGAGCAGCAAATCGACGTAGAGGCAATGGGAGCGCCCGAAGAGGAAGTGGACGCCGAAGCATCCGCACAGCGGCTCGACCAACTGCGCCAGTCCCTGCAGCGTCTGGGCTCGGTTCACCTGGGCGTCCTCGAGGAGTATGACGAGCAGAAAGAGCGCTACGACTTCCTGTGCCAGCAGCGCGACGACCTGCTCATCGCTGCCGAAGATCTAAAAAAGATCCTGCGCCGGATCGACCGCACCGCCCGGAGCATGTTCAGCGAGACCTTCGAACAGATCCGCCAGAAGTTCAAGGAGACCTTCGCCCGTTTCTTCGCCGGCGGTGAGGCCGACCTGCAGTTGGAAGCAGACGTCGACCCGCTCGAAGCCGGCATCGACATCATCGCCCGTCCGCGGGGCAAGCGCCTGCAGAGCATCACCCTGCTCTCGGGAGGGGAAAGGGCGCTCACCGCCATCTCGCTCCTCTTCGCCATCTACCTGGTGAAACCGAGCCCGTTCTGCATCCTGGACGAGGTGGACGCCCCCCTCGACGACGCCAATATCGGCCGCTTTGTGCGCGTCCTCAAGGAGTTCGCCCGGACCACCCAGTTCATCATGGTGACCCACAACAAGATCTCCATGGCCGCCGCCGATACCCTTCACGGAGTGACCATGCCCGAAGAGGGTGTGTCGCAGCTGGTCTCGGTGCAGGTCGAGGACGATATCCTGGAGGAAGCGGCCGGCTGAGCGCGTCTTCCGCCAGACACTTCCGAAAAAACGCCGATTCCCGGCACGGGCAATCGGCGTTTTTTTTAATTCGCGAGACAGAAGTTCGACGTGACCAGGGGGCAGCTCTTTCACGTCTCATTCTTTTGATAATCGCCCATTTTGCGGTCGACCGCTTTTTAAATTACTCGCTATTATGTAAATATCCATTTCAGATCATCCTCAGCTATTCTCTAGACCAACCCCAGACTTCCTCTCCCCCCCTCTGCTATTCAGGCTCCGCTTCCGCCGTTCATCCTGTAAATCCTGCCACTCGTCGTTTTCTAATTCCCTCCCTCAATCAGTCCAGGTATTTTTCTTGTGAACCGGCTCCGATCCATCGATTGCCCAGCTCAGCGGCGCGGATCCACCGTTGGTGCAGGTTTGCAGAAATTCGTTCCAGGCGTCTCAAACCGGAGGAGACCCGACATGACCAGCACAGCACCTCTGATTTTGTTTTTCGTCCTGTCCTATGCGATCGCGTGGAGCATTTGGATTTTGACCGCCTTCCTGCTGCCCGATCTGGAGGCATCACGCGGGACATTCATCACCGCCCCCGGTGCCTGGGCACCGACGATCTCGGCCCTCTTGGTGACGGCCAAATACGAGGGACGTGCAGGGCTTCGAGAACTATGGGCACAGGTTTGTCGATGGCGCATCGGCTTGCGGTTTTTCGCAATGGCTGTGTTTGGACCGAGTGCTTTGGGAGTATGTGCCATCCTGATCCACGTAGGAATCGGTGGTGAAGCACCGGCCCTTTCAGCAATCGCCCGTGGACTCGATCTCCCCGGTGAGCTGACAAGCCTCCTAGTCGCCTTTCCCATCATCTTCCTGGTGTTGATCGTCGGTGGTCCACTCGCAGAGGAGATCGGCTGGCGCGGATTCGCTCAGTTGCGTCTTCAGCAGCGGATCGGCTCTGGGCCCGCTGGGCTTGTAATCGGTCTGGTCTGGAGTCTCTGGCATCTGCCCCTGATCTTCGTCGTTCCATCGGGCACAGGTGAGATAGCTCCCTGGTTTTACATCCCCTTCGTCACGCTCTTAGGGGTGATTTTTGCATGGGGCTACAATCGAACCCACTGCAGTGTCTTCTTCGCGATTCTACTACATGCTGGAGTGAACACTTTCTTCGCTTACCGATTGGTCACAGCTTCAGGCCCCCTATTGCTGGGGATTGCTCTGGTTATCGCGCTTATTCTGGCAGCACTTGCATTTCGAAACATGCGGCGCATCGCATAATGCTTAAATACTATCGCAATCCAATCGGGGCGATATAGCGCGGGAAGCGCCTGTGGTGTGCCGAGAACACTATGGGAGTTCAAAGATAGCAAGTGGGAATTTATGGGATATAGTAATCCAGGACGACAAGAAAACGTACGCCTTCGGAGGTTCTTCTTATGAACGGAAGATGGGTACTCGTCAGCATCTCGATCTGGCTATTGAATCCTCTCAATAGCAACGCCCAGAAGACCATCCGGGGTGTGATCAGAGACGGGACTACGGGCGCGGCATTACCGGCGGCGACGATACAGGTGAAAGACACTTTCACCGGTACCATTGCCAATGACAACGGCGATTTCATTCTGTATCTAAAGACCACACCTGCCACCATTCAGATAACCAATATCGGCTATAAATCACAGGAACAGGCGATATCCACCACCTCGGACGACGTAATTCATATCGAACTTGAACCCGTTCCCTACCAGATGGAAGAGACGGTCGTGCTGGCCGAAGATCCCGCAGTGCGGATCATGCGCGAGGTGATCCGCCGGAAACGGGAATGGCACCCGACAATAGATAACTATAGAGCAGAAGCCTACACCTATCAGAGCGTCGCCAACGATACGCGTATCGCGACTATCAGGCAGGCCATACTGGAAGTCTTCTGGGACCGCGAAAAGGGCGTGCGACAAGTGCTCAAATCCGAGTACTCAACTGCCAATAGCGCCCATTTTGAGAAGACCATCTCGCTCTGGATCGCCCCTGATTTCTACCAGGATGAAATCGAACTCCAGGGGCATCAAGTGATCGGGCCGACCCATCCCGATGCGCTGGACTACTACGCATTTGAACTGGTGGGGAAAAGGCTGCTGGACGATAAGATCGTCTACGATATCGCCATCGCGCCCAGAAGCGAACTCCAGGCCGCTTTCGCAGGTTCGCTTGCGGTGTTGGATGGGGATTATGCCCTGCTGGAAGCCAATTTAAGAGCGAGTAAATCGATCGAATCGGCACCACAGCCCTTTATAGAAGGTCTGGCGTTTTCTTTTAAGCAACAGTTCCGCCGCTTCGGCCGGGGTGTCTGGCTGCCGGTCGATCTGCGCTATGAAATAAAGGGAAAGTTGGGGATTTCCGGTCTGCACTTCCCCGTCATGACGATCAAAGGGGTGTCCCGCTTTTCCGCTTACCAGTTCAACACTTCCCTGTCGGATTCCATCTTCGAAAACGCGGAGAGGTTACAGCGAGATACGCTCTCGGTGCGCCGCGACAGTCTTTTCACCCGGTACCCGGACAAAGTGCCTTTGACGGCTGAACAGGCGGCGGCATATGACGCGCTGGATAGCAACTACACCCTGGTGAAAGCCTTTCCGCCATCGGGCGTATTCGCCCGTTTTATCGAGGACGACTGGATTCCGGAACCACCGAAGAGTCCCCAGGAGGAGCGAGATGGCTTCAAACCCGAAGTCTGGTACAACAGAGTGGATTCCGCCCATCTCGGAATCGTGGCGGAGAAACACTTCGCCCCTCTGCTAAAGACGCATGTAAAGGGGGGATATAATAGCGGACTCGGACGCTGGTTTTATGGAGGTGGAATCCGCTATTTGTGGGGGAAAGACAGCAATGGTCACCTGACGATAGATTATCAAGAGGGCACTGCTGCACGCTACAATTCGGATAGTTACGAACCGGTTATTAACAGTCTTCACATTTTATTGGGGAAAAATGACTACTTCGACTATTTCTGGAACAAGAGCCTGCACGCAGGTGTGGGATATTACATGAAGGCTCTGAATACGAAAGTGGGGATGGAGATTGGCAATGAGGTTCATACCTCCGTAGAGAAAAGCACCGACTTTGCTCTTTTGGAGGGCAGCGAGAAGCAGCGAGTCAATCCAAGAATCGCAGAAGGCACCCTTCGCTCCATTGCGCTGACGGCCAATTACGGCGGCGAATACACAGGCTGGGGCGTTTTCATCCACAAAAGAGCGGAGTTGAAGATCGAGCACAGTTCCCGTAACTGGCTGGCCAGCGATTTTTCTTTCACCCATTACCGGCTAATAATTGATTGGCACTTCCCCACCTTCTTCAGGAGGCGGTTCGGTCCCAATGCATTGGATCTGCGCTTGGTCGCCGGCGCTTCCGCCGGAGAATTGCCGGTCCAGCGATTTGGTGCATTGGAGGCCAGTTACAACGGCTTCACCCCTTTTGGGACGTTCAGAACATTGAATGGAAATCCCTACGAAGGCGAGCGCTACGCGGGGCTGTTCTGGGAGCACAATTTCAAATCGGTGCCTTTTGAGCTATTAGGCATGTGGGATATGGGGAAAAAGGGCATGGGAATCGTGCTGCACGGAGCGTCCGGGAGGACGTGGATCGGGAAAAGAAAAATCCCCTCTTTGGGTTATGCTCCCAACTACGTAGAGAAATATCACCACGAGATAGGGCTTTCACTGCAGATATCCGGTGTGCTGCGGCTGGATTTCACCAGGCGGCTGGATCGGAGCGGTTGGAGTGTGGGTTTGAGCCCGGCTCGATTGGATTTTATGTCTCAGGATGTCGTCGAAAAACGATAAATTCCGTTGTTCTTTGGAAAAGGAGATCGCATGCAAGAGGAAGAGTCGGGGCCTGTACCGGAATCAAAAAGAATCCCTTCTCTGGATGTCATGAGGGGCTTCGCCTTGCTCGGGATCCTGATCATGAATATTCAGTCCTTCTCGATGATCTATGCCGCCTATTTCAATCCGACCGCCTATGGCGATCTGAGCGGCGTCCATCGCTGGATTTGGATACTGAGTCATCTATTGGCCGACCAGAAGTTCATGGCTATCTTCTCGATGCTCTTCGGGGCGGGTATCATCTTGATGGCCGGACGTGCTGAAGCCAGTGGACGCAGTGCGAAGGCTCTTCATTTTCGCCGCATGCTGTTGCTGATCGCCTTTGGGGCCATGCACGCTTACCTGCTCTGGCACGGCGATGTCCTGGTCATCTACGGTATGAGCGGCCTGGTCGTCTACCTGTTTCGGCGCCGGTCACCGAGGACCCTCCTGATTCTGGGGATCGTCCTGCTGGCGATCGGCTCGGGTATTTCCCTGTCGACCGGACTGACGCTGCCCGCTTGGCCGGAAACGAGCCGACAGCAGTTTGTCGAGACCTGGCAGCCAACACCTGAGAGCATCGAAACCGAATTGGCGACCTATCGCGGCGGTTGGTGGGGACAGATGGACCATCGCGTGGCCAAGTCCCTGGAGTTCCACACCTTCGTTTTTCTTTTTTGGGGCTTCTGGCGCAGCGGCGGCCTGATGCTCATCGGCATGGCCCTCTACAAGCTCGGGTTCTTCCAACTTCACCGACCGCTACGCTTTTCATTCTGGGCGATAACCCTCGCTCTGCTGGCAGGCCTCCCTCTGGTCGGCTACGGCATCCATCGTCAATTTGCCTCCGGTTGGGACGTCACATACACGTTTTTCTTGGGCAATCAGTTTAACTACTGGGGGAGCCTGTTCGTCAGCTTCGGTTGGCTGGGCCTCGTCTACTGGTTGGGGGCAGCCACCTCCTGGGGTAGCCTCACCCGCCCTCTGGCCGCAGTTGGAAAGACCGCTTTCAGCAACTACATCCTTCAGACCCTGATTTGCACAACGATTTTTTACGGGCAGGGGTTGGGACTCTTCGGTCGCATCGACCGTCTGGGGCAGATCCAGATCGTCCTGGGCGTGTGGGTGATCCAATTGCTGGGCTCGACGCTGTGGCTGCGTCGGTTTCGCTTTGGCCCCTTAGAGTGGCTCTGGCGTTCTTTGACCTACGGCAAGGTGCAGCCGTTTCGCAGGTAAATGCCATTAAGGCCGATCTGCTCGTCGTCGATTAGTGGTCGGAACGCCCGCCCCGCTTCCCAACTAGGGCCCGCAGCTAACAGTGATCCTTGTCACGCCAGGATGGATTGCCAAATTATCAGAGAATGGATTGTAACTGAACTTTTGCAGCGTTCGCTTTTTGTGTATCATCGATTAAACAAATGAAAAAACCCAAATTGAACACTGCCCTGAACCGTTTGGCCGATGCGTACCGGTGGAAAAAGCTGCGGTTCGTGCTGATCCCCTGCGTCCTCATTGCCGTCCTTTCCACCTACCTTTCCTTTGGCGAGGAAACAAACCTTCTAATTCAATTTTTCTCGAGTTTCATCGCCGCTCAGTCGATCGGGCTGAGTATCTATTCCCTTTGGGCAGTCTGTGAGTTTATCGAGACCTGGAAGCCCCTGAAGAGAGCTTTGGGCATGCTGGCGATATTCGTCATAGGGGGCTGGCTGGGGATGCTTATCGCCGTTGGTCTGGTGCGGATTCTCTTGGACATCCAGCTGACAGAAGAGCAGCTAAAGGATGCCCTTATAGCCACTCCTTTCCCGGCAATTTTCTTTACTATTATAATCTCCGCTTATGCCATCCTCCACGAAAAACTGGAACGGACTGCTGCCAGGCTGGCGGAAAAGGAAGTAAGTGAACAACGCCTCCTGCAATTGAAAACCAAAGCCGAACTGGAGGCTCTGCGTGCCAAGATAAGCCCTCACTTTTTGTTCAACACCCTCAACTCCATTGCCAGCCTCATTCCCGTCGATCCGCACAAGGCCGAAGAGATGGTGCAGAGACTGGCGGATCTCTTTCGCTACACCCTGGACGCCAGCCGCCGCGAGGTGGTGAAACTCGAAGACGAACTGAATACGATCCACCAATACCTGGAGATCGAAAAAGTCCGTTTGGGCGACCGACTGACTTTCCGCATAGAGATGGATTCCGAGCTGGCCGATTTCGCCGTGCCGGGTCTGCTGCTGCAGCCTCTGGTGGAAAATGGGATCAAACACGGCATTGCGCCGGTGCCTCAGGGAGGGGAGATCGCTATCCTGTGCCGGGTGGAAGGAAAACGCTGTCACATCGAAATCGCCGATTCCGGCAGGGGATTCGGTCGAGCAGAGGAGGGTGTCGGCTTCGGCCTGCACGCGGTGCGCGAGCGGCTCGATCTGCACTACGGTGAGGAATGTGAATTCCACATCTGCGAAAACGGAGAGGTTCGCATTTCTATCCGACTTCCTTTCGACCGCGAAGAAAGCCTGTTGAAATGAAATACAGGACCCTCCTCGTCGACGACGAACCATTGGCCCTGCAGCGCATGCGCAGGCTCCTGGAAGCGCACGCTGCAACCATCGAAATCATCGGTGATGCAGAGGATGGGGCGACGGCGATAGAAAAGATAAACCGCCTGCGGCCGGATCTGATCTTTCTCGATATTCAGATGCCCGGATTCAGCGGTTTCGAAGTAGTCGAAAAACTCGTTTACCCACCCTGGATTATCTTCTGCACCGCCTACGACACCTATGCCCTGGAAGCCTTCGAGACCCACGCCATCGACTATCTGGTCAAACCGGTGGCTCCCCAGCGTCTGCAAAAAACGATCGAAAAAATACAGCGCCTGACCGCGGAGGAAAAAGGGGGGTTTCAGGATCAACTACAAAGTCTGATGAGCGCTATGCAAAAAACCGGCCCCAGGCGCATCCAGATTCGCCTGGGGGACCGCATCCGCTTTTTGAACGTGTCGGACATCTTCTTCTTTTGCGCTGCGGACAAGTATGTCGAAGCCTGCACCTACGACCAGTCGTATCTGCTCAGCCAATCCCTCAACCAGTTGGAATCCGAACTACCGGCAGATGACTTTGTGCGCATCCACCGCTCTGCCCTCGTCAACCTCAACCACGTAGACGAGATCATCCGCTGGTTTGGAGGGACTTTCCGGGTGCGCATGAGCGACAAAAAGAAGACCGAACTACCGGTGAGTCGAGGATCGAAATCGAAGCTGGGGCTTTAATGCGAAGATCGGGGTTTTGGGGCAAAGTCGCCGGCGTCGAGTCCATAAAGATCCTGCTCCACCAGCATGCGGGCCCGGGTGGCGGTACGTTCGTCTGAACTTTCGAGCGCCTTCCGCAAAAACTCCGGATTCCCCTCCAGAAACGCCTTCATCGCTCCGTGGGGATCGCGGTAGTAGGCAACCAGCGTCTCCTGCTGAGTTGCGTCGATGTGGCCCGCCTGTCGCAGCGCCGCAAACAGCTCCTCGTCAACCCGCACCAGGGCTCCGGCCGCTACCCCCGCCCCTTCGATCACCCCGATGCCCCCCTGCCCCCGATCCACCACATTGGCGCTGTAGGCCATTCCGCCGCCGTTCTCCGCCACCGCCGGTATCCAGGCCCTTATATAGCTCGACGCTTCGGTCACCAGATCGGCGACGTGGACTGTTCGCACCCCTTCCAATTCCGCTCCCTCTTCCGGCACACCGGAACTGAACAGCGTTCGGCTCAGATCCTTGTAGATGAGCAGATGTGGCTTGCCCAACTGGTCGGCCACCGCCGCCGAGAAAAACCAGTCGCGACGCTCCCCTCCCGATATCCAGTCGAATCGTTCTCCAACGCACTCCCTCACCCGCTCCACCAGCAGGTCGACTACCGATCGGAAGACCTCTTCCTCCTCGTAGTTCCGCCGCACCTGTTCGTGCAGCCGCTCGGGGAACCGGCTCCGATTTTCTTTCTCCTCGTTGATAAAGGATAGCAGCCCCTCTGCCTTTTCCGGCCCGCCGTAGAGGTAGTGGGTGTTGATATAATAGGGACCGATCGTTCCCGAAGTGTACCAGAAAACCTCCCCTGGAGGGGCGATACGCAGCGCCTGAGTCCGGGTCAGCGCCTCGACGAAATCGAATGCCATACAATCCTCCTTCAGCGCGGCAGATCGGCGCTTGGAATCTCACTCAAAGGACAGTTCTGCCCGTCGCGCTCCGACAGAATAGGGTCCCCATCCAGCCCCCAGTCGAGACCCAGCGCCGGATCGTTCCAGGCCACCCCCAGTTCGTCGGCGCCGTCGTAGTAATTGTCCACCAGATAAAAAAGCATCACATCGGTAATGGTGTAAAATCCGTGGGCCACGCCCACCGGGATGAAGAGAGCGCTCAGATTTTCCTGATCCAGCTCCACCACCTGGGCATTGCCCCGAGTCGGCGAATCCAGCCTCAGGTCAACCAGTCCCGCCCGCATCCGTCCGGCAGCGCAGTGCCAGTAGTCGACCTGGTGGTGGTGATAGTGAAGTCCGCGCAGCACCCCGGCCTGCGATTCAGACCTGCTCCACTGGAGCCGCTCCCAACTCCGCTGGGGGAACCACTCCTTGCGGAAGACCTCGGTGAAACGCCCCCGACTGTCTCCGTGCGATACCAGTTCGACTAGAAAGACCCCGCGGATCAGCTCCGACTCGCGCACTTCGGCCATTAATCTCAATCCTCATTCGGAAAAAGCTCGATTATTTCTCAATATTCCCCAAGACAGCCGCTACTCCGAAATGGTCAACTCATTTTGGAGTTTGGCCTACGCCGCCTTCCCACAGCACTTCTTGAATTTTTTTCCACTGCCACAAGGGCAGGGATCGTTGCGCCCGACCTTCGGGACCTCCCGTCGGAAGGTCTCCACCTTCCGGGGAAAGAGGCTGCCGCCGTTCAGCACATCGGCCGGTTTCTTCCCCTCCAGACTCTCCCGAGGCGTCTGCAGCCATTCCTCGTGGAGCTCCTGGAGAAGCTCTTCCATCCCCTCCTGCTCCCCTTCGGCGTCGACCCCCTTCTCCTGACAAAAGGTGCCGAAATCGGCCATCATCTCTCCCTGCGGCGAAGCCAGCAGCTTTTCCACCTGCTTCATATCGATGCCGGGAGGCAGCTGCATACCCTTCAGCTGCTCCATATCCAGAAGATCTTCTACGGCCCCTTCTCCATCCTCTTCTCCCACTTCTCCGGCATCCGCTGCTTCAGCGCTCTCCTCCTCCGTCCCCCCTTCCTCATCCTCATCCTCTTCCAGCGGTTCGGGAGCCACCTTCTCGGCTATCTTTCCCAGCAGTGCGGTCAGTTCCTGGATATCCTCCGCAGCACCTTCGGGCAGTACCTGCTCGACGATCCAATCGACCGCTTCCCCGTCTTCCAGCAGTTCCACCATCTCGTCGGGCGAAAATTTCTGGATCTCCTTGGTGCTGCACAGTTGCTCCAGTCGTACAATCAGCTCTTCCACTGCGTTATGATCTCCATCTGCTGTGATTACAAGGTGTTATTTACCAGTGGTTAAAATCTATCACCTGCCTGGCAAAATGTCAAAATCCCCCGCGCAGTTATCTCAGAATTCTGAACCCTATCTCAGAATTCTGAGATTTTCGTTACCAAAACGGCCACAGATGCATCTATATAGAGAGAAAGAGAGACAAAATGACACCTTTATCCACCATCCTGGAGATGGTACGGATCTTGCTAACTATCTAAATGCGAGGCCGCTTCCTCCCCGAAAGCAGTTTCCGCCAACGACGCCGACTGGAGATGCACACCTTCTCCATCGGTGCCAGCGAAAGGCCCTGCCATGGAGCGAACGACCCGTCTTTCTGACAAAGAAATCCTGATGCAGGCGGCCGAGGACCAGGACAGCCTCGCGCTGCTGGTCAAGCGCTATCGCACACCGCTCTACAACTTTGTCTTCCGCTTCGTGGGCGATCGCGAGACGGCCGAGGATATAGTCCAGGAGACCTTCCTGCGCTGTTTGAAGCACAGTCATCAGTACCCCGCCATCGAGCAGGTCTCCACCTGGCTCTACACGATCGCCGGCAACCTGGCCAAAACAGAGCTGCGCCGGCGCAAACGCTGGCACTGGATTCCGATCGGCCCGAGCGAAGACGACGAGCGCACCGCCTTTTACGAACCGGTCGCCAGGGAGCAGATGCCGGGCGAACAGACCGACACGCGCAGAGTCCACGCCTCGGTCGTCGAGGCGATTCAAAACCTGCCGGAGGAATTTCGCGAAGCCGTGCTGCTGCGCGATCTGAACGGGTTGTCCTACGAGGAAATAGGCAAGATCATCAACTGTCCGGTCGGCACGGTCAAATCCCGCGTCAACCGAGGCCGCATCCGTCTGCAGAAGAGTCTGCGCCACCTGGCCGAAGAAGTCATAGGGGTGCTTTCGGCCACCGGCTGAAAACTACATTCTTCAACGCGAATCGGCGAGGAGCCATGCCCTGACTCCCCGCCGATTCGCATTTTTTTCCCAATTTTTCCAAACCACTCGCCTACATCGATTCGTCGAGATCTTTTTCTTCCTCTTTGGCTCCCTCTGTCGCCGGAACCGCTCGATCGAAATGGGCCGCAGCACACGGGGGATACAGACGCCTCTCCACCTCCCCATCCTTTCCCCATGCGATATTCGTTCCCCTCTCCAGCCGCACCGTGATCTGCCCTTTCCCCACTCTCTCGGCCATCTTCGCCTCTGCCTCGTTTTGTGCCGAGTAAAATAGGACTCCCACTACCCCCAGCCCCGCCACATAGGCCATCGGCAGAACGCGACGATAAACCCAGAAGCGCAGCGCCTCCGGCCAGCCCCAGTGCGAACGAGCCGGCTGAAAAAAGGCGACCAGCGGCAGTCCGGCGAGGATCTTGTCGCGCAGGCGGCGACCGGACCGCGCCTGGTATTTCTCCAGGGCGAACACCTCTTCGAGCTTGCGCCGTAGACTTTTGCGCCCCTGCATAAGCCGCCACTTCACCGTCGACAGATTGACGTCGAGAAAGCGCGCTATATCCTGCTGCGAACAATCTTCGAAATGATAGAGCAGCAGGACCTGGCGATACTCCAGGGGCAGTTGATCAAGTGCCTCCCAGACAATCCCCCTGGTTTCATCCAGTTCGAGTGCCCGGTCGGGGTGTGGCTCTACACCGTTGGTGCGGGGAAGGTATTGTTCCGTCTGATAGGCCAACCGCGTCTGATGCTGGCGCAGCCATGCCTGGGCCTGGTTGCTCGCCATGCGCGCCAACCAGGGGGCGAACTTCCGATGCTCGCGCAGGGAGGACAATTTTTCGTACGCCTTGCAGAATACCTCCTGCACCAGATCGTCCACTTCGTCCGGTCGGCGTACTTTGTGCAGAATCACGCCGTGAACCAGGCGTACATACCGCTCGACAAGGATCCCAAAAGCCCCCTGATCCCCTCCCAGGGTCTTCACAATCAGCGTCTGGTCTCTCTGGTGCATCTGCTCTCTCCCGGATCGAAACATTTCCATCTGCCCAACACTACACTATTAGATGCTCCAATCCGCAAAAAGTCCAGTTCTTTTTAAAAGAAAACGACCGCGATTCTTCCCGAATCCCGGCCGCAAATTTTCTGTGGATCATAAATCCAAATAAATCTACAATACTAACTATCTATTTATACTTAATTTAAGACGAAAATATTTCCTCACCCCCCGATCTTCAAGCGATTCAGCGCCCTCATCAGGGCGGCCTGCGCCCGTTCCACGTCGATATCCGCTCGATGGGACAGCCGTTCCAGTGCCCGATCACGGGCGGCCTGCGCTCGATCTACGTCGATATCGACTGGACTTTCGGCCGTCTCGGCCAGCACTGTGACGCTTTCACCCCGCACCTCGGCAAAGCCGCCGCTAATCGCCATACTCTTCCCCTCCCCCTCTTCCTCGACGAAAGAGAGCGGGCCGACCGCCAGCGCCGCGAGCATGGAGGCGTGTCTCGGCAACACGCCGAATCCCCCCTGGCTGCCCGGAGCCCGCAGGCTCTGCACCGAGCCGGAATAGATCGTCCTTTCGGGAGTCACGACATCGAGTTTAAAAACAGGCATTGCAATTCCGTCGTATTATGGGCCCTCGTCTGCATCTGCGGCTTCGTTTCTCCAGCGATTCTCGAGGAACGTCGCCCGAATCCGAAGAGCATCAAGCCAGCGTTTTGGCCTTCTCTACGGCCTGATCGATGGAGCCGACCATGTAGAATGCCTGCTCCGGCAGATCGTCGTAATCCCCCTCCACCAACCCCTTGAAGCTCCTGACCGTATCCTCGATCTTGACATATTCGCCGGGGATGCCGGTAAATCCCTCCCCCACGTGGAACGGCTGGGTGAGGAAAAGCTGCATGCGCCGCGCCCGGCTGACGATGATCTTGTCCTCGTCGGACAGCTCATCGAGCCCCAGGATGGCGATGATTTCGCGCAGATCGCGGTAGCGCTGCAGGATCTCCTGCACCCGCTGAGCCACATCGTAATGCTCATCACCGACGACGCGGGGATCCAGAATGCGCGAACTGGAAGCCAGCGGATCGACCGCCGGGTACAGCCCCTGGTCCGCCAGGGAGCGCTCCAGGACGATGCGGCCGTCCAGATGGCTGAAGGCGGTGACCACGCCCGGATCCGTGTAGTCATCGGCCGGCACGTAGATCGCCTGCACCGAAGTGATCGACCCTTTTTTGGTGGTCGTGATCCGCTCCTGCAGTTCTCCCATCTCGGTGGCCAGCGTCGGCTGGTACCCAACCGCCGAGGGCATCCGCCCCAACAGCGCCGAAACCTCGGCCCCGGCCAGGATGAAGCGAAAGATATTGTCGATGAACAGCAATACGTCCTGGCCGGCTTCCTCGCGGAAATACTCGGCGACCGTCAGGCCGGTCAGGGCGATCCGCTGCCGCGCCCCGGGCGGCTCGTTCATCTGGCCGAAGACCATGGCCGTCTTGTCGATGACGCCCGACTCCTCCAATTCTCCCAGCAGGTCGTTCCCCTCGCGGGTGCGTTCCCCCACGCCGGCGAAGACCGAATAACCGCCGTGCCCGGAGGCGACGTTGTTGATCAACTCGGTGAGGATGACAGTCTTGCCCACGCCGGCGCCCCCAAACAACCCCAGCTTGCCGCCGCGGGAGAAGGGACAGATCAGATCCATGATCTTGATCCCCGTCTCCAGCATCTGATCCGAAGTCACCTGATCCTCGTGCGCGGGTGGCCGAGCGTGGAGCGGTAGACGCGGCACGTCGTCGGGGATCGGCCCCTTGCCGTCGACCGGATCGCCGATGACGTTGAGCAGGCGGCCCAGCACCTTTTCTCCCACCGGTACCATGATCGGTCCTTCGCTGTCGGTTACCTTGGTACCGCGCACCAGACCATCGGTGGAGTCCATGGCCACGCAGCGCACCAGCTTTTCGCCCAGATGCTGCTGCACCTCGAGTACCAGCCGTCCTTCCGCCTCACGCTCTTCGTCTACCACCTCCAGAGCGTTGTGTATGGCCGGCAGTTCACCGTCCGGGAAAGCCACATCGACGACGACACCAATGATCTCTTTGATAGTTCCCTGATTCATAAATTACCTCTCCGCCTCAAAACGCGTTTCACACACTGTCTGCTTTCCGGCCCATTCAGGATACCGCTTCGGCACCGCCGATGATATCCATCAGTTCCAGAGTGATCGCTGTCTGCCGTACCTTGTTCATCTCGCGCGTCAGCTCTTCAATCAGGTCGCCGGCGTTCTTGGTGGCGCTGTCCATCGCCTGCATGCGTGCCGCCTGCTCCCCGGCATTCGATTCGAGCAGCGCGCGCCAGACCTGGAAATTCACATGTCGGGGCACCAGCACGTCCAGTAGCTGTTCGGGAGAAGGCTCGAACAGGTAATCCTCTTCGCCCACTTCCCCTTCCCCCGCCGCAGCCACTACGGGCAGTAGCTGCTGGACCACGGGCACCTGCCGGGCCACGGATTGGAATTCGCTGTAGATGAGCAGCACCCTGTCGACCCGACCGCTCTGGAAACGGCGGGTCAGTTCCTGGGCGATTCCCATCGCCTCGGCGAACTGCAGTTCGCGAAAGAGCCCGATGCGCTCTTCGGCGATCTCGTAGTCGCGATACCTGAAGAAATCCCGCCCCTTGCGCCCCACGGTGACCAGATCGACGCCCAACTCTCCGAGTTCTTCGATCTGGACGACCGCCCGGCGGCAGATGTTGCCGTTGAATCCGCCGCACAGCCCGCGGTCCGCGGTGATCACCACGGCGGCGACCCGTTCGACACTCTCTCTTTCGCTCAATAGAGGATGGCTACCCGCGTCGATACTACCGGTCAGGTGATGCAGGATCTTGTCGAGTTGCTGGGCATACGGCCGAGCGGCCACGATCCTCTCCTGGGCCCGGCGCATCTTGGCCGCTGCCACCATCTGCATGGCGTTGGTGACGCGCTGAATATTCGTGATACTGGCGACGCGCGTCCTGAGTTGGCGAAGTGTAGCCACCGTCTACTCCCTCATATTCCTGCCCGGCTCACTCAGACGGCTTGAAGCCGCTCTTGAACTTGCCGATGATCTCGTCGAGCTGACCCTGTATCTCGTCGCTCAGCTCTTCGGTCTGGGTGATCGTGTCGAGAATCTCCTGATGTAACTCGCGCATATACTGGAGCAATTCGCGCTCAAAGCGCCGCACGTCGACCGTCGGCAGGTCCATGATCATGGACGCCGAGTGCAGAGCGACCACTTCTTCGCCCAGAGGCATCGGCGCAAACTGTCCCTGCTTGAGGATTTCGGTCAGCTTTTCTCCCAGATTGAGCAGATTGCGGGTCGCCGCATCCAGATCGGAGGCGCCGAACTGAGCGAAAGCCTGAACCTCGGTGTAGCGCGAAATATCCCCCTTGAGGGTATTGGAAACCGACCGCATTGCCTTGGTCTTGGCCGAACTCACGCGCGACACCGAAGCGCCGACGTCCATGGCGGGCCGGATGCCGGAATAGAAAAGTTCCGGCTTGAGCAAAATCTGGCCGTCGGTGATCGAAATGACGTTGGTGGGAATGAAGGTGGAGACATCCCCTTCCAAAATCTCAATAATCGGCAGCGCGGTCAGCGAACCGGCTCCGTTTTCGTCGCTGAGCTTGGAGGCCCGCTCCAACAGCCGCGAGTGTAGATAGAAGACATCGCCCGGATATGCTTCGCGGCCCGGGGGACGACGCAGCACCAGCGACATTTCGCGGTAGGCCCATGCCTGCTTGGAGAGATCGTCGTAGACGATCAGGGCATCCTCCCCTTTGTCCCGAAAATACTCGCCCATGGAACAGCCGGCATAGGGTGCCAGGAACTGCAGGGGCGCCGGATCGCTGGCCGTAGCGGAGACCACAATGGTATAGTCCAGGGCCCCGTATGTCTCCAATTCGGCCACGACCTTGGCCACCGAAGAGGCCTTCTGACCGATGGCGACGTAAATGCACTTGACGCCGGTGTTCTTCTGGTTGATGATCGCATCGAGGGCGATGGCGGTCTTGCCGGTCTGCCGGTCGCCGATGATCAACTCGCGCTGACCGCGGCCGATCGGCACTGTCGAATCGACTACCTTGATACCGGTAGCCAGCGACTGCTTGACCGGCTGGCGCGCGATGACGCCCGGCGCCTTCCGCTCCACCGGCAGAGAATGATCGGTGGCGATCTCTCCCTTGCCGTCGATCGGTTGGCCGAGGGGATTGACGACGCGTCCCAGCAGCGCCTCTCCCACTGGCACCTCGACGATGCGACCGGTGCGCTTGACGGTATCCCCTTCCTTGATATGGGTTCCCTCGCCGAAAAGCACGCAGCCGACGTTGTCCTCTTCCAGGTTGAGCGCCATCCCCATGACACCGTGGGAAAACTCCACCAGCTCGGTGGCGCGCACATTGCCCAGCCCGTGAACTCGGGCAATACCGTCGCCCACGTAGATTACCGTTCCGGTCTCGTAGACGTCGATTTCCTTTTCAAAGCCCAGCAGTTGCTTTTTGAGAATCGCAGAGATCTCATCGGGCTGGACCATCACATCGGTGGCCATATCCACTTCCTCTTTTTTCTACTTGTAGTGGAACCAACTGCCAGATCGGAAAGCGCGGGGTTCAATCTCCGGCCAGCCGCTTGTGCAGCCGCTCTAATTGGGTCGCCATGCTGCCGTCGAGGACCAGGTCACCGACGCGGGCGACGACGCCCCCCTTTAAGCCCTGATCGACCCGGACCTGGAGCCGTATCTCTTTACCCACGTAGGCCGCCAGGCGGGTGCGCAACTGCTCTACCTGCGCATCACTCAGTTCGACCGCCGTCAGCACTTCCGCTCGCATCACCCCGGCCCGCTCCTCGGCCAGTTCGAGAAACGCTTCCAGCACCTGAGGGACGAGATGGGCTCGCCGGCGCTGGGACATGAGCAGCAGGAAATTCAGCGTCAGCGTCTGCACCTTACCGCTAAACAGTTCTTCGAGACTGCGGCACTGCACCTGACTATCGACCAGGGGATTGGTCAGAAACTCGACCAGTTCCGCCGATTGCTCGAGCGTGGCGCCCAGACCTTCGACATCTTGCTGCACCTGATCGAGAACCTGGGTCTCGGCAGCTGTTTCCAACAGCGTCGCTGCATAGCGACGCACTACCTCGGGAGCGTTCATCGAACTCCTGGGCGAACTCCGAAAATGGCGGCGGCAAAACGGCGACAGCCGATCGGCCGCAGACGCTCAGTTGTTATTTGCCGGGGATTGGGGAATCCGGTCGATCATATCGTCCACCAGCTTGCGATTCTGCTCGTCGTCCAGGTTGGCCTCGATGAGCGCCCCTGCGGCCTGTACCGCCAGGTCGGCCATCTCGCGCCGCAGAGCGGCGATGGCGGCCTGTTTTTCGCTCTCGATGCTGCGCCGGGCCTGCTCTACTGTCTGCTGAGCATCCGCCCGGGCCTGTTCGACGATATCCTGGTGGACCTTTTCCGCCGCCTCCCGGGATTGGCGCACGATATCGCGTGCCTCATCCTCGGCTTGTTCGAGCCTTTTCCTGTGCTCATCGACGGCGGCCAGTGCCTCTTCCCTGGCCTTCTCAGCCCCTTCGAGCGCATCGTTGATCCGCTTCTCGCGCGCTTCGATAGCCGCCAGCAGCGGTTTCCACACTGTGCTCTTCAGGATGATGAACACCACCAAAAAGGTGATGATCGTCCAGATGAGGGGCCCTGCATGAAGGTCTAACATACCCTATCCAATTCCGTTCGAGGTTTTTAGCCGGTGGCCAGCAGGAAGCAGACGACCTGCCCGAACAGAGCCACACCTTCGATGAGGGCTGCGGCGATGATCATCGTAGTGCGGATGTCGCCCGAGGCCTCGGGCTGCCGAGCGGTGCCTTCCAAAGCGGCGGCGGCCAGACGGCCGATACCCCAACCCGCACCCAGTGCCACCAGGCCAGCGCCAATGCCAGCACCAATACCAGTCATGTCCATTTCAGTTACCTCCTCAAACGAGAGTTTGGTCTCCCCATCAATGTTCGGGATGAGCGGCCATGCCGATGAACAGAGCGGAGAGCAGAGTGAAGATGAAAGCCTGAACCAAGGCGACGAAAATTTCGAGCAAGTAAATCACAGCGGCAAACGGAACGGCGATCAGCCCCACCGCCTCGTTGTTAAACATGAAGATCATGCCGAACAGCGCCAGGATAATCACGTGCCCGGCGGTCATGTTGGCAAAGAGACGGATGCAGAGAGCAAACGGCTTGGTCACCAGCCCCAGCAACTCTACGGGAATCATGATCGGCAGCAGCCAGAGCGGCATACCGTGCGGCACCAGGCTCTTGAAGTAGCCAAATAAGCCGTTGTTGGCGATGCCGGCGATCAGGATAGTGGCAAAGGTGCAGAGCGCCAGCCCGGCAGTGACGCTGACGTTGCCGGTCGCCGTGGCCCCATAGGGAATCAGTCCCAGGAGATTGCAGGTGAGAATAAAGAAAAAGATGGTGAGCAGATAGGGCAGATAGGGCAGGCCGCGCGGTCCCAGATTAGCCAGCACGATATCGTCGCGCACGAAGAGAACCATCGGCTCGAACAAACCAGCCAATCCCGAAGGCACCTCTTTGGAGCGCCGAAAGGCGACCAGCATCAGGGTTACGAGCAGCGCCCCGGCGATCCACATCATCACCACATGGCGGGTGATGGACATGTCGATCGGAATGCCGTAAAGTTCGAAGGGAGCAAAGTGGGGAAGGTCGATCTTACCGTCGAAGAAGTGATGCGCATTGAAATACGGCACCTCCAGATAGTGGTGATCCAGAAGGTGACCGATAATATCCAGCTTTCCCTCAGCAGCCCCAGCCACATGTTCTTCGCCGGCCATCAATATCCCCGAGGAATGAGGGTGGAATTGAAATTGATGGGCATAAGTTAACCCGTGAAAAAAGATATGTCAAACAGTTTAAAAAAAGGAATGTTTTCTCCCTATCTACGGCGGGGAATCCGGACCTATTTCCTCTCTACTCAGTCGGCATCTATGCCCTCTTCTTGCCGTCTCGAAGCCTCTTTTTTTAAGATGTAGGCCACCTCCGCAATCAGAAAGAGCACATAACCGCCCATCAGGCTGCCGGTGAACCCCACCCGGTGGATAGATGTGAACAGGAGCAGAAGCAGACAGATAGCCGATACCAGAAGCAACCGGGCCACCATGCCGCCGAGGAATATCTGCATGAAGAGGGTGCCCCCTTTGCTCAATCCATACTGCAGGATCAACCAGGCGACCAGGCCGTTCAGCACGGCGACGGTGAGACCGACGCCAATCCCTTCCCACATATTACTCTTTTCCTCCTTCTTCCTCATTTTTCTTTTGATCCGCTATCGCCCCTTTGTAGAGGTGATACATACCCGCACAGGTACCCAGTAAGGTGCCGACCAGCATAAACAACGGCGCCGTTCCCAGTTTGCCGTCGAGCCATCGTCCCAGATATAGACAGAGCAAAATGGTGAGGGCAAACTGCAATCCCAGCGAAATGTAGGTCCCCGCCTGGGCATACGCCCGGACGAATTTACGGCTACCTTTCTCTCTCACGATTGCAACCTCTCTCCTTCCCGGCTACATGATCGCGATGAGCGCAGCGCGGGCGACATCCAGCAACGACGACGGCCACAATCCCAGACCGACCGTTCCCAGAACGGCCAGCAGGAGCGCCACCAGCGCTTCCGGAGCCAAAATCACCGCTGGCGTTTGGTCTGCGTCGGCCGCCTGCATGTACATGCTGATCACTACCCGGAGATGAACGTAGAACCCCAACAAACAGCCCAGGCTAGCCAGCAGCACCAACCCCAGATAGCCCCCCTCCAATGCCGCGCCCAGCAGCAGCACCCTCCCCATAAACCCCGCCGTCGGCGGCAGGCCGGCCAGACCGATCATCGAGAGCGCCACGCCCAGCGCCAGCCACGGGTGGCGACTCCCGAGCCCGCGGAAGTCGCCCAGTTCCGCGCCCTCCTCATTTCGATAACAGATGACCAGCGCGGCGATTGCGCCCACGTTGGCCAGCGCGCAGGCGACCAGATGGAACAACATACCGGTCAGGCCGCTCTCATTGGCCGCTACCAGCCCCAACAGCGCAAACCCGGACTGGGATACCCCCGCGTAGGCCAGCACCCGCTTCAGGTTGCGCTGATTGAGAGCCAGCAGATATCCCCCGACCATGCTCGCGGCGGACAGACCCCACAAAACCGGCATCCAGACCTCTTCGAGAGAGGCCAGGCCGTAGAGCAACAGACGGCCGAGAACAGCTCCACCCACCAGCTTTGGACCGAGCAGCAGGAAGGCGGTCACTGGCGCCGGCGTTCCTTGATAGACATCCGGAGCCCACATATGAAAAGGCGCAATGCCGACCTTTACCGCCAATCCGGCCAGCACCAGCCCCAGCCCGGGCAGCAGCAAGCCCCACTCGCGCGCATCGATTTCCCGCAAATGGATCTCCAGATCCCGCAGTCCGGTACTCCCCGTCTCTCCGTAGATCAAACCGATGCCGTAGATCAGCAGCCCCGTACCCAGCATACCCGAAATCAACTGTTTGAGGCTGGCCTCATTGGCCGACTGCAGACGCCATTCCGTTCCCACCAGCACATATAGACACAGAGAGGTCAGTTCCAATCCGACGAAAAGGAGGACCAGATCCCCGGCCCCCACCGCCGCCATCATGCCCAGGGTGCCCAGCAAAAAGAGGGGATAATATTCCCCCCTGTCCCGATCGCTGTGCGGCAGGTGCTGCAGCGCCAGAAGCAGCGAAAAAATGGTAATACAAAGGAGGAGGATGTCGAAAAACGTCGAGTACGGATCCGCCAGGAATATGCCGTTCAGCCCCTGCTCACTTCCCTCCTCTGTCCATTCGATCAGTGCCAGACTCAACGCCACCAGGCAGCCCAGAAGACTCAGATAACCCAGGTTGACGGCGGATCGACGCGGCCAGAACAGCCCTTCCATCAGCAGGGCCAGAAGAGCAAACCCCGCCAGGGTCAATTCGGGGGCGAGAATCGCCCAATCGAATCCGCTCTGCATCCCTCAACCCTCTCCCAAAGAGGGTGTCTCCGATTCCGTCACTCCGTCTTTCTCTTCTTCCCCACCATCTTCCAGATGCTCCACCTCTTCCCTCTCCTCGGCGCTGTCGATGCGCGTCAGCACCTGGCTGAACGGCTCTTCGAACGCACTCTCCAGAGGGCGCGGAAAGAGACCGATACAGACGATACACAGCAGCAGGGGCAGGACGGCCACTCCCTCGCGCCAGTGCAGATCAGCCGGCTCCGTGCTCCGCTCTACCGCTCCCCCCGAACCGTTCGCCAAAAGGGGCAGCAGGCCGACGGCCAGCAGGTAGATCCCAAACCCGCTCACCAGAGCGATGAAGCCGAAAGCCTCGTACCCACCCAGGACGACCGGCAGAAGTCCGGCAAAGCCGCTCAAACCGGGAAACGCAACCGCGGCCGCAACCGCAATCAGCAGACAGACCGAAAGCACTGGTCGGGATGGCAGCGCCCATCCTTTCACTCTCTCATCACCATCCCTTTCGCGCCTTTCGAGCATGTCGACCAGCAGCAGCAGGGCGGCGGCGATCAACCCGTGGCTGAGCAGCAGCAAACCGCTGCCCTGCATCCCCGCCAACTGCAGCGAACTGATTCCCAGCAGCACCAGCCCCATCTGACAAATGCTGAAGCAGGCGATCAGACCGCGCCGATTTCTCTGTACGAGGATCAGGATAGCGCTGTACGACAGCCCGCAAAGCGCCAGTCCAAAGAAGTAGAGCCGAAAGTGCAGGAACGCATCTGGAAAGAGATAGGGACAAAATCTCAACAACCCGTATCCTCCCAGGCTCAGCCAGCCTCCCGCCAACAACACCGCACCCGCCACCGGTGCCCTTCCCTCGGCTTCGGCCAGCCAGGTGTGCAGCGGCACCAGCGCTCCCCTGACCGCAAAACCGACGAAAAAAGCGAGCAAGAGCCACTGCTGGGTCTCCAGTGGCAACGGCAGACCGACGAGTTCCTCCAGACCGAATCCGAGCGTCCCGACTGCAAGCCGTCGGAAGTCGGCCAGATAGAGGATGGCGATGAGCACGGGAAAACTGCCGCTCGCGGCATAGAAAAGAAATCTGACCGCCGCATAGATCCGCGATGTCCCCCCGCGAATCCCGATCAGAAAAAAGAGCGGCAGCGGCGCGAATTCGAAGAAGGTGTAGAACAGAAAGAGATCGAGTGAGACGAAGCAGCCCGTGAGCGCCCCCATCGCCGTCAACACGGCTATACTCACCCCTTTCATCCCCTCGGCCCGCGGTCGAGAGGCGAGCAACCCCGCAAAGCCCAGCAGCGCGACCAGACCGACGAATGGCAGACTAAGACCGTCCACGCCGATGTGGAAGGAGATGCCCAAAGCCGGTATCCACTCCCGGCGTGCGACGAACTGGACACCGCTCACCGCCGCATCGAAACGCGCACCTATAGCGATAGTCATCAATAGCTGGACGCCGGCCATGGTCAGCGCCAGTTCTCTGGCCAATCCCTCCCGTTCGGAGGGCAACAGCACCAGGATCAGAGCGCCGCCCAGCGGCAGCCATATGCATGCGGTTAGCAGATATTCCATGGGCTTATGACAGGTGTGTCAGCAAGAGGAGAATGACGGCGGTTCCCAGGGCGACAGCCAGCGCGCAGGACCAAACCTTCCCGCTCTGCGTGCGGGCGAGCAGCCAACCCGCGCCCCGGAGGGTAAGGGCCAGCCCACCGATGCACAGCAGATCGATCAGCAACACGTCCACCACATCCCGCAACCACCGGGCTATGGAGCCCAGTGGACGACCGATAAACCGCTCGCCAAACTCTTCTACGTAGAAACCCTCGTCGAGCAAATGGCGCAGCCGGTTCTCTCTTTCGTCGGCCTCCTTCTTGCCGCTCCTGTTTGCCGCCCATGCCAGCCCCATCCCGACCAGAACCACAGCCCCGGGGACGGCCACCAGCGCCAGCGACGGCAGCGCGGCTTGCGACGGCGCCAGCAGGCTCGCGACCACCCCCTCTCCTCGAAAATATTCCATCGCCCCCCCGGCGACCGTTAGCAGCCCCAGACCCAAAAACGCCAGGATAAGCAGCGGCGATTCCCGCTCTCCCCTTCCTGCTTCGCTCTCCCCTTCCCCCTCTTTGAAGATGATGAGCCCCAGGCGCGCGCCGAAGAAAGCCGTCGGCAGCAGCAGCGCACAGCCAGCAGTCCAGACGAAGAGATCTCCCGCAATCCGATAGATAGACGCCAGCACCGCTGCGTAGCCCCAGAATCCCGCCAGGGGTGGCATTCCCCCCATGGCCAGCGCCCCCACCAGCAACGCCCATGAGGAAACCGGCAGACGTCGCCGCAACCCTTTCGCCTCTCCCTCTCTCCCCGGTTCCGGAAAGATCCTACCGACGCACAGCAGGAGCAGGACCTTGAAGAACGTGTGGCTCAGCAAGAGGAAGACTCCGGCCTCCCGTGCCCCGAGTCCGATTGCCACGAAGACCAAACCCAGTTGGCTGGTAGTCGCATGCCCCAACCCCCGCTGCACGTCCCGGGCACCCAGAGCCATGGCGATTCCCATAAAGCCGCTGAGTCCGCCGATGGCCACCGCCAGTTGCCCGGGTATCGACCCGGGAGCGAACAGGGCTGGCGACCGCGCCAGCAGGAGAATTGCGAGCATCCCCATGGCCGTAGCGTGCACCAGGGCATTGGCCACGGCCGGAGCGCCGACAGCGCTGGCCCACCAGTAGTGGAAGGGAATCTGTCCCCCCTTGACCGCTGCAGCCACCAGTAGCAGCAGACCGCTCCAGACCGCCAGCCGTTCGGGAATGTCGGCTGCCCGCCCCGCTGCGTATTCCAGGCTTCCAACCTGCGCCAGCAGCAGCATTATCCCCAGCAGCAGCGCCATATCCCCCAACCGATCAATCACCCACAGCTTCCGCGCGCCCGAGACCGCTTCCGTCCGCCCGCTCCCGTCGAGAAGCGCATGGGAACACAGCCCCAACAACCCCCAACCGATCGCCAGACTTCCGTAGCCGTCCCCAATCAGCGCCAGCACGACGGCGACCGTAACCAGGTTAAACGCCGCTGCGGAGCGAGGACTGACGCGATCCCCCTCCACTCCCAACAGCCAGAGATGCACCGTCAGTCCGACCACCACCCAGCCGGCCAGTAGAATCGCCGACAGCGGGTCCACCTCCAGACCAATCGTCAGCTTCAAATCGCCGATCACACCCCAGACGTACAGCTCTTCGGCAGCAGTCTCGCCCAGCAAGCCCCGAACACAGAGCGGCACGGAACCGATTGCACAACCGACCATGGCCAGCAGCCCCAGCCGACCCGCCAGCCGGGCGCCCCGATCTCCCGAAAGTCCGTTGAACAGAGCCCCCAGCAGGGGAGCGCCCAGGGCTATCAGGACGCAGCTGGCGGGCGAGAGCATCTCCATGGCTACCATTTGAGTCGATCGAGTTCGTCTAAATCGGCCGTCTTTTGGTTGCGAAAGAGGGCGATGGCCAGGATCAGACCGACCACCATCTCGGCCGCCGCCACCAGCAGAACCAGAAAAGCCACTGCTTCTCCTCTTCCATCCCCGTGCTGGCGGGTGAACGCCGCCAGATTTAACAGGGAGGCGTTGATCATCAAACCAAACGCCATCACAGCGCCGACCGCGTTCCGCCGAATCAGCAGTCCGACCAGGCCCAGAGTAAAGAGCAGTCCGCTGAGAGCCAGATAGGGCCAGAGAGGCATCACAATCCACTCCTCCCCGCGCTTGCAGTTCTCTTCTCTCCCTCCCGACGCGTGAGTAACACGCTGCCCAGCAGCGCCACCAGCAGAAGGAAGGCCGTGAGTTCCACCGGCAGGAGGAATTCGCCGAAAACCAGCTCGCCGAAGGGAGTGCCGACGTCCGGCGCCGGTTCTCTGGACGCGCCCCACCAATGCCATAGAAAATATCCCAATGCACCCAGCACAATGCAGCCCGTAGCGCCCCCCGAAAGAGTGCGGAACGTCCCCTTTCGCGGCTCATCTTCCAAGTTCAGAACGACGACGACGACGGCGCTGAGAAGGGCGATCCCCGCAACGCAGACAAAGATCTGTGCCAGAGCGAGAAAGGGGGCCGACAGCAGGATGCACAGCAGGCCGACACTGAGCGAATTAGCAGCCAGATACAGGCTGCTGTGCATCGGCTTCCGGCAGACGACTGTCAGAATGCCCGTCAGCGCACAAACGCAGGCCAGGAGGACAAAAATTGCAATCTCCACGAAGTTCCCTCTCAATTCATCAGATGGGCGACCAATCCCGTTCCGACCGTATTCAGCAAACCCAGCGGGATTAACACTCTCCACACCAGACGCATCGCCTGATCGTAGCGCAATCTGGGCAGCGACCACCGCACCCAGATAAAAAAGCAGAGCACCAAACCCGTTTTGACGGCGAATGCCATGCCTTCGACCAGCGCCGTCCATCCATCCATCGCAGCCTCTCCCGTCCGCCAGGGAAGGGTTTCGCCTCCTCCGTACACCGTCACCACCAGCGCCGCCCCGGCGATCTGACGCGCGTATCTGGACGCGCCGAGAAAAGCCAGGAAAATTCCACTGTACCGCCTGCGATACCCCCCCATCAGCTCTCCATCCGCCCGATCGAAATCGAACGGAGAGGCGCCGCTCCAGGCCATGGTCCCGACCAGGAATAGAACAAAACCCAATGGCTGGACCCAGATGTTCCAACCTGGCAGAGGGCCGAATGTGCTCGCCTGGCCCAGGACGATTTCTCCCAGTTGCGTGGAACCGTGCAGCAGGCATACTCCCAGCAGCGCCAGCCCCATGCACAGGAGAAAGCTGATCTGCCGGACGGTGCCGCTCAGCCCTCCGATCAAAGCGAGCCGATCGCCGCTTCCCCAGCCAGCCAACAGCGGAGCATAGACCCCCAAGCCAGCGGCCGCCAGCACATAGATCACTCCTGGATCGGCGATTTGCCCTCTGATGGAATGCCCCATCCAGGTGAACGTGCCGGCGAAAGGTATGGCGGCAAAAACGGCCAGCGCCGACAGCACGCCCACCAGAGGAGCAAGCACATACGCCAGGCGATCGGTTCCAGAAAAAACCGGCGCCCCTTTACTCAGCAGCTTCAAACCGTCGGCCAGAGGCTGGAACAGACCGAATGGCCCGGCGGCGCGAGGCCCCAGACGCCCCTGCATCCGGGCGCCTATGCGACGTTCGGCCAGCGCCAACAGGGGCACTCCGATTCCCATAATCGCCACCGGCAGCACAACCGCTTTACCCACTCCGATGAACAGTTCTTCACCGTATTCCATTTATTGGATCCGAGGTAGCTAAAGAGAGACTTTGGGGAATGTCGATATATTCTTCGCGGTCCGTAGAACGCAATTTTGTTGGCAACGCCGAACTCAATGGGAACTCTTGGTGTGATCTCCAACCCCGAAAAAACCACACCGTTGGAGCCAATCCGCCCAACCTCCTCCGTACGCCTGACCGGAACCGCTTCCAGGCTCCCGACCGCCATCCCCGGTGCCGGCGTATCTACCCCCGAGCAGCTGTTCAATTTCAGCGTTGATCTCCAACGGGCTTTTGTAATGCCATTCCCCCCCCCCTTCCTCACCCAGTTTTTGCAGGATTTGCCAGTCGGGCAGCGCTCCGGCCAGGGGGGGAATGGCACGACGCACCCACTGCACCCGACCATCGACGTTGGTAAACGAACCCTCTTTCTCAAACGCCGAAACTCCGGGTAGAACCACGTCCGCCAATCGGGTCAGCTCCGAGTCGAGAATATCCACTACGACCAGCCACTCCAGATGCTCCAACACCCGACGCACCCTCTCTTCCAGTTCCACCTCGCCCCCCCCTCCCAACAGCAAGACGGCCCGGATTTCACCCCTCTCAATTTTCGACCAGATGAACTCGCTCGGCAGCAGTTCCAGTCCCAACCCGGCGCCTACTTCCCGAAGGCCGCGTGTATTGGGGCTCCGGTCGCCCCGCAAGGTGAAACCGTCGGTAAATTTGACATCTCCCCGCCCATCATTCCTGGACCACAGCGCCAGCTGCTGGGTCCGCCACAAATCGGTCGCCAGGCGGGCCAACAGGAAACCCTCTTCATTCGTCTGAAAACCGCTGCATATCACCGCGATACTCTCCGGGCCAAACTGCTGCACCAGCCTCTGGCTCGCCGCCCCGATCGCCTCGTCCCAGGAGACGCTCCGCTCCGCCGTTCCCCGTCCACAGCGCGGCGTTCCGAGCCGCCGCTCTGCGTGCACATAGCGCCACCCGTAGCGCCCATCGTCGCACATCCAGTACCGATTTACATCCAGGTTGACGCGTGGTCTCAGGCGGAATATGCGCCCCCGTTGCACATCCACGCGGACATTGCAACCGGCGCTGCAGCCGGGGCAGATGGAATCGATCCCCTTGAGCTTCCAAGCCGGAGGCGCGACCGCTAATTCGCCGTCTGTCAGCGCACCAACCGGGCACAGGTCGACGACGTTGCCCGCCAGATCGTTGCCGAGTTCCACCCCTGGGAAGACGCCCACTTCGACGCGTGCACCCCGTGCGAAAATTCCCAGTTCACTCGTGCCCGCTATCTCATCGCAGAACCGCACGCAGCGCGTGCATCCAATGCAGCGTTCAGCGTGGAGCAGCACCCCCTTGCCCAGCACCTTCTTGGGCTGGGTCAGCTTCTTCTCGTCGAAGCGACCGACGGCGCACCCGTGCACATGGACGTGCTCCTGTAGCTCGCACTCACCCGCCTTGTCGCACACCGGGCAATCCAGAGGGTGATTGAGTAGCGCGAACTCCAGCACTGCCGCCCGCGCCTGTGCCACCCTCTCCCCCTCTGTATTCACCACCATGCCGTCGACGATTCGGGTGTCGCACGAAGTGACCATCTCCCATCCTGCCGCACCCTTGACTTCGACCAGACACAGACGGCATCCGGCCGGCGCCGACAGGGCCGGATGAAAGCAGAGATGCGGGATATACACTCCCTGTTCCAGGGCGACCAGCAGCAAGTTTTCCCCTTCTCGAGTTTCCACCTGTCGTCCATCGAGCGTGATTGTCGCCATGCCATCCCTCAAAATCGCACGCTGACCGTCTCGGGCACCTTGATGCGGCGGTCCTTCTCAATTGGACACCGCCCCTCGACCACGTGCCGTTCGAACTCCTCCCCGAACGACCGCAGCAGTCCCAGCAGTGACCAGGCGAACTCCTCTCCCAGGGAGCACAGAGTCGTTCGACTCGGCTCCAGCAGTGGGGCGATCTGACCGGAGACGCTCCCCAGCAGTTCCAGATCCTCCCGCCGTCCTTCCCCCTTCTCGACCCGTTCCAGCACTTTCTGTAGCCAGTGCGTCCCGGCGCCGCAGGCCGGACACTGGCCGCACGACTCCCGAGCGTAGAACCTCGCCAGATTGAGGGCGGTATCCACCATGCAGGTCGTATCGTCCATGACGATCACCCCCCCTCCTCCGAACGCGCCGGGGAAATCCCCTCCCCCCGGAACTGCCCACTCTTCCGGGCTCAGACGCACATCGAGCTCTTCCGGCCGCAGCACCGGAGACGATATCCCTCCCGGGATGACCCCCTTCAGCTCGTGCCCCGCGCGAACCCCTCCGGCGAACTTCTGGATCAGTTCGCGCAGCGTTCCCCCTCCGATTTCGAGTTCGTAAAGCCCGGGGCGCCGCACGTGCCCGCTGACGCAGAACACACAGGTGCCCGGATATCTTTCGCTACCCATCTCCCGGAACCAGACAGCCCCCCGATCGACGATGTGCGGCAAATAGGCGAGCGTCCCCACATTCTCGACCAGCGCCGGGCGACCGAAGAGCGTCAGCCCTCCATCCCCTTGCCGCGGCTCTGCGCGATGCCCCTCCAGCGAGCGCAGCAGAGCGGTCGGTTCGCGCGGAATATAGCCACCTGCGCCGGAGTGCAAATGGATATCCAGGGCGAATCCCGAACCGAGAATATTCCCTCCCAAAAAACCGCGCGCGCCCGCCTCCGCCACCGCTCGCTCCAGCAGAACCCGCCCGCGGTGCATCTCCTCGCGGATATACACGTAGACGACTCGAGCCCGCAGAGCATAGGCGGCGAGGATGATGCCCTCGACGATCTGGTGAGGGTGGCGCTCGATCAACTTCCGATCCCTGTAGATGCCCGGCTCCCCCTCGCTCGCATCGACGCACAGGTAATGCACCCCCTCCGCCAGGTGCGGAGCCCACCGCTCCGCCAGCGGGTACCACTCCCCACCCCTGTTCTGCAGCCCTGCCGCCTTCACCTCTGCCATCACCTGTTCCGGTTCCCCGGCGGCAAGTGCTTTTCCGAACGCCCGATACCCTCCACAGGCCAGATACGCCTCGATGCGTTCGATATCGGGGATATCGATGTCGCGCAGCAGCAGACGGCACTCGGGCATCAGGACAGCCTCTCCAGTAGCTGATCGATCCGCGCGCATGTCAAACTCTCGTGCAATTCCCCGTCGACCATCATCGCCGGCGCCGCACCACATCCTCCCAGGCACTCGACCTCGACCAGCGTAAAGCGACCATCCTCCGTCGTCTCGCCCACGCCGATGCCGAGTTTTTCGCGCAGATAGTCGATCACCTCTCCACTCCCCATAAGACAACAGGGGAGAGAGCGGCAAACCGAGATCAGATGGGCACCGACCGACTGTCGGCGCAGCCCCGGATAAAAGGACATCACGCCGCTGATCCGGGCCGGTGCCACCCCCAACAGATCTGCTACGTAGAGGATGCTCTCTTCCGCCACCTCTCCCCACTCTCGCTGGATCAACTGGAGGATAGGCAGCAACGCCCCTTCCGGGTGTGAATAGCGAACCAGCAGGCGCTCGCATCCCTCTCTGAGGGCCGCTGGCATTTCCGCGCTGGAACTGTTCAACGATCCACCTCGCTGGCGACTATGTTCAAACTTTCCAAGACCGTGCCGACATCGGCCAGACGGATACCTTTTACCAGCTGCGGGAAGAGCTGAAAATGGGCGAAAGAAGGGGTGCGCACCCGCATCCGATACGGCTTGCCCGTGCCGTCGCTGAACAGACGGAAGCTGCATTCCCCTCCCGGAGCCTCGGTCGGCACGCAGACTTCGCCACCGGCCGGAGGGCGCAAACCGTGGCCGTCCATCCACAGCTCGAAGTGATGGATCAAAGACTCCATATCCGTCTGCACCTTCTCCTTGACAGGCGGAGACAGCCGGGCATCCTCCAGAACGCAGGCTCCCTCTGGCATCCCCTCGATCGCCTGGGAGACTATCCTTCCGCTTTGCATCAACTCTTCCATGCGCACCAGATACCGATCGTAGACATCTCCCGATGTGCCCACCACTACCTCGAAGTCGAACTCCTCGTAGCCTCCATAGGGCGCGTCCCGACGCGCGTCACATGCCACTCCCGCTCCCCGCAACACCGGTCCGCTCGCCCCCCAGGCGATCGCCCCTGCAGCCGTCATCCCTCCCACTCCCCGAACTCGTTCGCGCCAGATGCTGCTGTCGGTCAGCGCCAGGTGAATCGCATCTATCCCGTGGCGCAGTTCGGTCAAAAAAACCGTCACTCCCTCCAAACCCGCAGGAGGAAGCTCTCCTCGCACCCCGCCAATCCTCAAAAAACCGGCCCCCGTTCGCGATCCGGTCAGCGCCGACAGCAGTTCTCCCAACTGCTCGCGCAGCCCGGCGGCGCGCAGCGAAGCGCCCTCCGCCCCCGCCGTTCGCGCCTGTTCGGCCAGCCAGGCCAGATGCGCGCCGATCCGCGTCAATTCAGCCAGCACGATGCGACTGTGCTGACCCTTCCGCGGGACCTCCAGCTGCAAAAGCGCCTCGGCTGTCAGAGCGAAAGCCAGACCGCAGCAAAAGGGAGAAAAGGGATTCAGCCGCTCGGCAATCGGCACCAGTTGCAGGAACGACCGGTGCTCTCCCAGCTTCTCCAACCCCGCATGCAGATACCCGGGATCCGGCCTCGCCCGCAGGACTCGTCCCCCTTCCAGTTCGAGCGCAAAACGCAGATCCCCTCTGCCGCCGGGATGCTGCAATCCCCATTCCCAAAAGGCTACCTGTGCCTCTTCTTCCTCTACCCCTCCTTCTCGGCCCAGGGGATGGGTGGCAAACCAGGCCGCTAACTCGGCCGGGCCCGAATCTCTCCCATCGGCGACTCCGCGCGACAGCAACTCCCGTTCTCCCAGCCCCTGCAGGGGATAGTCCTTGCGCAGAGGCCAGTGCAGAAAATCTCCTGGTAGCAGCAGGCGGCCTAGATCTGGATGCCCTCTGAAGCGGATACCGAAGAGATCGTGAACCTCCCGTTCAAACCAGCCGGCAGCCGGCCAGATGTCGGTCGCCGTATCCGCCTCCGGGGCGTCGCCGATCAGGGGCACCGCCAGCCTCAGACGTTTTCTACTGGACGTCGAATACAGTTGATAGATCAGATGAAAACGGGCCGCTTCAGCATCCGATCTCCCCTCCGCTTGAAGAAAATCTACGGCGGTCAAATCGACCAGCAGATCGAACCCCGAATCGCGATCGAGGCGCAGGAAATCGAGAGCGGCAATCGCCTGTTCCGAGGTGATCTGCAGAGAAGCCACTCCCTCTTCGCCACCCGTCTCGCAGACGATTGCATCGAAACGCGATCCCAGGTGCACGCCGAGATCAACCCCCGTCATCGGACCGTCGCTTCCCATCTCCGGCTCGCGTGCTGCAGCTCAGTCCCAAGAGAGCCCCCCTTTCCGCCAAACATAGACCAGACCGACTCCGATCACGCCAATGAAGATCAGCGGCTCGAGCAGTAGCCCTCCCTCCCGCAGCTGCTGTTTAAAAACCGTCGCCCAGGCGAACAGGACGACGCAGGCCGCCTGCAGAATCACCGCGAACGACGCGACTATATAAGGTCTGAAAGGCAGTCGAGAGCCCGGTTGCCCGGCGTCGGGGTCACTCCCCCGCTTTGGCCCCCGACGAAACCCGCACGCCAGGCCCCAAACGGCCAGAAGCAGGCACAGGGAAATGCCGATGAAAAGGAGGATGGAAACGCCGCCGTTAGACATTCAGTGACTCCTTTTGGGCGCTCTGAGACGCTGCCACGCGCTTAGTATAGGCAGGGGCAACTGTTCCTGTCAAGCGATATCTAACCCCTTGCAAATGCTGAAAATCCGGCATTCTTCTTCGCACTAGAAAAAGCCGTTTAATGCATATAGAACGCCAAGAGCCCGGCAAATGTTGCATCTGCCGGGCCCCGGAATCGCCTGGTGCCGAAAATCTCTTCAGCGCAGTATGAAAATCCTCAGGAGAGGACCGGAAGGTCTTCTTTTAATTCCTCTTCTTCTCTGTTTTTCTTGCATTTTTCCGGATCCCCTCCGCACTCACACAGGGGCAGGCCGATTTTGGCACTTATGGCTCCCAGCCCTCCGCACGATCCCTTGATCGTGCGATTGCTGAAAATAACCCCTACCGCCATGGCCACCATCACCAGGCTGAAGGCCAAAAAAGCTGCCAGCAACGTGCTCACCGCGCACCTCTCCTTTTATCCGCCGAAGTCGTCGAAGCGGATCATCTCGGGTTCCACGCCCAGGTCGTCCAGCATGCGGGTAACCGCCTGGTTCATCATCGGAGGTCCGCACATGTAATATTCGATATCTTCGGGAGCCGGGTGTTCGCCGAGGTAGTTGTCCAACACCACTTGATGGATGAAACCGACGTAACCGGTCCAGTTGTCCTCGGGACGGGGCTCAGACATGGCTATGTGGAAAGAGAAGTTCGGGAACTTTTCTTCGATGGCCTTAAAGTGCTCTTCGTAGAACACTTCGTTCGGATTTCTGGCCCCGTACCAGTAAGAAACCTTGCGACCGGTCTCCAATGTGTGGAAGAGATGGAAGATGTGCGAGCGCAGCGGCGCCATACCCGCGCCTCCACCTACGTAGACCATCTCGCGATCCGTATCCTGGATATAAAACTCCCCGAATGGTCCGGAAATCGTCACCTTGTCTCCCGGTTTGCGGCTGAACACATAAGAGGAGACGATCCCCGGATTGACGTCCATCCATCCACCTTTCGCCCGGTCGAAGGGGGGCGTGGCGATGCGGATGTTCAGCATGACGATGTTCCCCTCAGCCGGGTGGTTGCCCATCGAATAGGCCCTGATGACGGGTTCCTTATTGACCGTTTTCAAGTCCCATACCTTGAACTTTTCCCAGTCCTCTCGAAAGCGCTCCTCGACGTCGAAATCCCGGAAATTGCACTCGAAGGGCGGCACCTCGATCTGGATGTAACCGCCCGATTTGAAATCGAGCGTCTCCCCTTCCGGCAATTTGACCACGAATTCCTTGATGAAAGTCGCCACGTTGTTGTTGGAGACGACCTCGCACTCCCACTTCTTGACCGAGAAGACTTCGGGCGGTACCTCGATTTTCATATCCTGCTTGACGTTGACCTGGCAGGAGAGCCGTTCCCCTTCGCGCGCCTCGCGCTTGGTGATGTGGCTCAGTTCGGTGGGCAGGATTTCGCCGCCCCCCTCCCCTATCTTCACTCTGCACTGACCGCAGGTCCCCCCACCGCCGCAGGCGGAAGAGATGAAGATCTTCTGATCGGCCAGAGTATTGAGCAGCTTGGCGCCGGCCGACACCGACAGCGCCTTGTCCGGATCGTCGTTGATGGTGATCGTGACGTCGCCGGTGGCCACCAGCTGCGACCTGGCCATCAGGATGATCGTCACCAATACCAGGACGACAAAGATGAACATGCCTACGCCCGCAGTCGCTTCAATAATCATCGGAGCACGCTTCCCGTCTTTTCGGTTTGCGGAACTTTTGAAATATTAGAGCTGAATACCGGAGAAGGACATGAAGGCCATGGCCATCAGTCCCACGACGATAAAAGTAATGCCCAACCCGCGCAGACCGGGCGGCACGTCGCTGTACTTCAACTTTTCACGCACACCCGCCAGCGCCACGATAGCCAGGGCCCAGCCCAGACCCGAGCCGAAGCCGAAGACCACGCTTTCACCCAGATTATAATCGCGCTCAACCATAAATAGCGAGCCACCCAGGATGGCGCAGTTCACCGTTATCAGCGGCAGGAAAATTCCCAGCGCATTGTAGAGCGCCGGCACGTATTTGTCCAGAAACATCTCCAGAATCTGCACCATAGCCGCAATGACGCCGATGTAGCTGATCAAGCCGATGAAAGTCAGATCCACCCCCGTCAGTCCCATCCAGGCCAGCGCGTCTTCTTTGAGGAGATAGTTGTAGATCAAATTGTTGGCCGGCAGGGTGATCGTCTGGACCACGATTACGGCGATCCCCAGGCCGATGGCGGTCTCGACCTTTTTCGACACCGCCAGGAAAGTGCACATCCCCAGGAAAAAGGCCAGGGCCAGATTTTCCACGAAGACGGATTTCATGAAAATACTCAGATAGGCTTCAGCCATCTCAGTTCTCCTCCTCTATCTGTTCCGTCTTCCAGGTGCGCAGCGCCCAGATGAAAAAGCCGATGATGAAAAAGGCGCTGGGCGGTAAGAGCATCATGCCGTTGGGCACGTACCAGCCCCCTTCATTGGTCAGGGAAAAGATCTCCACCCCGAACAGATTCCCCGAGCCGAACAGTTCCCGGATAACGGCGACCACCAACAGGATAATACTGTAGCCAACGCCGTTGCCCACGCCGTCCAGAAAGCTCATTCCCACGCCGTTTTTCATGGCGAATGCCTCGGCGCGCCCCATGACTATGCAGTTGGTGATGATCAGACCGACAAACACCGACAGCTGTTTGCTGATATCGAAGGCGTACGCCTTGAGAAACTGATCGACGATGATCACCAGCGAGGCGATGATCGTCATCTGCACGATGATGCGGATGCTGTTGGGAATGTGGTTGCGGATGATACTCACCGCCATATTGGAAAAGGCGATCACAAAGATGACGGCGAAGCACATGGTCACCGAAGTCTCGAGCTTGCTGGTCACCGCCAGCGCCGAACAGATCCCCAGCACCTGCAGCGCTATGGGATTTTCGTTAAAGAGAGGATTTAGGAAGACATCCTTGGGTTTATCCGCCATGTCGATCAGACTCCTTGCGTCTTCAACTTGGCCAGGAAGGGACCGAAGCCTCCTTTACCCAGCCAGTATTTGACCATGGCATCGACGCCGCGCACGGTGAGCGTGGCACCCGAGATGCCGTCGACCTGATACTTCGCCTCGGGACGACCGGTATTGACCATCCCCTTGATCACTTCGATGCGCACATTGCCTTCTTCGTCGAACGCCTGCTTGCCGTTCCACAGCGCTTTCCAGGCGGGATTGTCCACCTCGCCTCCCAGACCGGGCGTTTCGGCGTGCTCATAGAAGACCAAACCCTCGATGGTACTCAAGTCGCCGGCATCCAGGGCGATGAAGCCGTAGAGAGTGGACCACAGCCCGAGACCGTGGATCGGCAGGATGATCTTTTCGACCTTTCCAGCCTTTTCGACCAGGTAGATCGAGGCCTGTTTCGCCTTCCGCTTGATGCTGGCGATATCCTCCTCGGCCGGGACCACACTGCTCTGAGCCGGGTCCTTTGCCGCCTTGCGCTGGTCGTGTTCCTCCGGATCGACTCCTTCGACGAACTCTCCCGTGGCCAGATCGACGACCTTGGGACGGATCTGCTCGAACAGCTCGTCAATAATACTCTTGCTCGCAGCCTTGCCCGTTTCCAGGAGGCCGGCGGCCACCAGGATATTCTTCTTTTTGTCGAGGAGTTTGTTTACCTCCTGCGTCGGTCTCAGAGAGACGGCCGCAACCGAGACGAACACCGAACAGACCAGGCAGACGCCGAGGGCAACGCTGAATGTCTTGCCTATGGTATCGTTATTTGCCACTTTGTCGCACCTTTGGCTTTGGCGACCCTCAGGCCGCCGTTCGCACCATTCTTCTCTTGATATTGGCCTGAACCACGAAATGGTCGATGACCGGGGCGAATACATTGCCGAACAGAATGGCCAGCATGACCCCCTCGGGGAAGGCCGGGTTGATCACCCGGATGAGAACGGTCATGAAGCCTATGAGCAGACCGTATACCCACTTGCCAGCGTCGGTCATGGTTGCAGAGACCGGATCGGTGGCCATGAACACCGCCCCAAAGGCGAAGCCGCCCAGCACCAGGTGCCACTTGGCGCTCATACCGAACATCAGGTTGGTGTCGCTACCGATCCAGCAGAGCAGTTCGGAAAATCCCAGGGTGCCGATCAGCAGCCCCAACATGATCCGCCAGGATCCCACCCCGGTGAGGATCAGCACTCCCGCTCCGAGCAGACAGGCCAGGGCCGAAGTTTCGCCCATGGAACCGGGAATCGTCCCCAGAAACGCCTGCATCCAGGTCATCGATTCTCCCAGCGCCTGCATGCCCATCGCCGGAACCAGGCCCAGAGGTGTGGCGCTGGTATACCCGTCCACCGCCGTCCACACCGCATCCCCCGAAATCTCGGCCGGATAGGCGAAATAGAGGAATGCGCGAGCCGTCAGCGCCGGATTGAGGAAGTTTTTACCCGTCCCGCCGAATACCTCCTTGCCCAGCACCACGCCGAAGCTGGTTCCTATAGCGACCTGCCACAGGGGGATGGTCGGCGGCAGGATGAGGGGGATGAGCATACCGGAGACGAAGAACCCCTCATTGACTTCATGCCCGCGCACCGAGCAGAAGAGCACCTCCCAGGCGATGCCGACGATCATGCAGACGATGTACACCGGCAGGAAATACAGAGCGCCGTGGAGTATGTTGGCAAAGAAATTGCCGGGGTCGTAGCCGATCTCCAGAACGTCAATGATCACGCCCCGCCAGCCTTCGGCCGAGGTCAGTCCCGTTTTGGCCATCGCCAGATTCGCCTGATACCCGGTGTTCCAGAAGGCCATGAAGATACACGGAAGCAGCGCCACGATCACGATCGACATCATCCGCTTCAGATCGATGCCGTCGCGCACGTGCGTCGGCCCCTCGTTTACCTTGCCGGGAGTGTAAAGGAAGGTATCGAGGGCTTCGTAGAGCGGATAGAGCTTCTTCAACGGCCCTTTCTCGAAATGGGGTTCTGTCTGGTCGAGGAGATTTCTCAGGAATTTCATCGCGCGTCTCTATCCCTCCCTCTCAATTCTTTCGAGATTGCGTCTCAGAATCGGGCCGTACTCGTATTTGCCGGGACAGACGTAGGTGCAAAGCGCCAGATCCTCTTCATCCAGTTCCAGACAGCCGAGGAGTTGGGCCTTGTCCGTATCATCCACGATCAAAGCGCGCAGCAGATAAGTGGGCAGACAGTCGAGAGGCATGACCTGCTCGTAGGAACCGATCGGCACCATCCCCCTCTCGCTCCCTTCCGTGGAAGTGGCAAAAGCGAACTCCTTGCCCGGGAAGAGCTTGGAGATGAAGATATTCTTCACCGAGAACTTTTCCGTCCCCGGCATCATCCAGCCCAAAAATTCCCGCTGGTGGCCTTCTTCCAGGGCCGTCACCTGGAGATGGTAGCGCCCAAGATAGTCGAAGGGACCGGTCGCCGTCTTGCCGGACAGCACCGATCCCGAAACTACGCGCGTATCCTCTCCCTGGATTTCCCCGTCCAGCAAGTCGCTGATGCGCGCTCCCAGCCGGGTGCGCAGCAGGCGGGGACTTTTCACCGACGGCCCGCCCAGGGCGATCACCCGCTCTACCGAGATTTGACCAGTGGTGAACAGCTTGCCCACTGCGATGACGTCCTGATAGTTGATATACCAGACCGATTTTTTTCCCCCTACCGGATCGAGGAAGTGGATGTGGGTCCCGGCCAGACCGGCCGGATGCGGCCCCTCAAATTCGACCACTTCCATCCCGCTGGCGCCGTTCGCCGGAATGGCCGCACCAGTCTCCTTACAGAGGAATACCCCCCCTTCACTCAGCTTGCTCAGCACCGTCAGGCCGTTGTTGAAGTCCTCTTCATTCCCGGCGATTACCACCTCCGGATCGGCCGCCAGAGGATTGGTATCCATCGCGGTGACGAAAAGGGAATGGGGTCTGCTTTCGGGAAAGGGCACCTTGCTGTAAGGGCGGGTGCGCAGAGCCGTCCACACCCCCGCGGCGAGCATTTTTTCTTCGACCTGTTCGCCGCTTAGCTGATCCAGCGGAACGTCGGCGTGCTGTGTGAACGTCTCCTCTTCGTCCCCCGAGAGTTCTATCACCACCGACTGCAGGACGCGCTTGGCCCCTCGGTTGACGGCTGCCACCCGGCCACTTCCAGGCGCTGTAAACAGGACACCGGGCGTCTTCTTGTCTTCGAAAAGCGGTTGGCCGAGTTTGACCTGATCCCCTTCGCTGACCAGCATGGTCGGCTTCATTCCCACGTAGTCGGGACCGACCACCGCGACCTGGCTCACTGCGGGTCCGTCTTCGACTGCTTGTTGGGGAATTCCGGCAATGGGCAGATCCAGACCTTTTTTGATTTTGATCCTCTTAGCTGCCATCGATTAACCAACTCTCTCGTATTGCTGAAAAGGATGCTGCAGGTAGTTGTCAGACATGGATGTTGAAGAGAGAAATTTGGGCACAAGTCTAAGACCCTTCGCGCAGTATGTCAAGACGCGGCTTCTTCTCCAATTCCAATTCTCACCGAATAAATCGGGGATGGCACTTCACTTGAGATTTCTTTGTGCCCTAAGTCAATGGGAATGGACACCTTGCCCCCAGCGACAGGGGATTCTATAATTGGTTATTCCTTTACGGAAGTACCCACAGCTTCGCCCCCCGAAGGAGGAAGTCTCAATGTCCCGTTTTTCGCAGATTTTGCTATCCTTTTTGACTCCGATCTTACTGTGCACCTCGGTCGTCTATGCTCAGGATACGGCAGCCGATGAAGCTACTGGCAACAGTTGGATTCAGGAACGCATCGGCAAACTGGATGGTCTCTTCGGCGATACGGTGGAGTTGATGGCCGGCATTCTTTTTGCCGATTTCGGCACCGGCATGCCTGTCATCGTCGCCGTGCTCCTCCTCGGCGGCATCTACTACAGCTTCTATTTTGGCTGGCTCTCTCTGCGCGGCTTAAAGCACTCGATCGACATCATCCGCGGCTGCTATGACGACCCCGATGACCCTGGGGAAATATCCCACTTCAAGGCACTGACCAGCGCCCTATCCGCCACCATCGGCCTGGGCAATATCGCCTCGGTTGCCGTGGCCATGGGCACCGGCGGCCCCGGCGCCCTGTTCTGGATGGTGCTCACCGCCTTCTTCGGCATGGCGTCCAAACTGGCTTCCTGCACTCTGGCGGTGATGTACCGCGAAATTCACCCGGATGGTCGAGTGTCGGGAGGACCGATGTATTACCTGGAGAAAGGCTTGGGCGCCAAAGGCCTGCGTCCACTAGGGCGCACTCTGGCCGTTCTCTTCGCCCTCCTCTGCATCGGCGGCTCCCTGGGAGGCGGTAACATGTTTCAGGCCAATCAGACGCTGGAAGCGCTGGGCACTCTGGATCCCTTTTTCGTGACCTACAACTGGCTGATCGGCCTGGTGCTGGCCCTGCTCGTCGCCATCGTCATTATCGGCGGCATCAAGCGCATCGCCAACGTCACCTCTCGCCTGGTGCCGACCATGTGCCTGCTCTACGTGAGCATCGCGTTGTTCATCATCCTCGCCCATATCGATAAGGTGCCGGCTACCTTCGCCATGATTTTCTCTCAGGCGTTCACCGGAGAAGCCCTCTACGGCGGTTTCCTGGGCATCATGGTCACCGGCATCAGGCGGGCCGCTTTCTCTAACGAAGCCGGTATCGGTTCCGCCGCCATCGCCCACGCGGCAGCGCGGACCCACGAGGCGGCACGCGAGGGCATGGTCGCCATGATCGGTCCCTTCATCGACACGGTCATCATCTGCACCATGACCGGCCTGGTCTGCCTACTGACCGGCGTCTACAGCGATCCCAACCTGGTCGGTAAGGGCGCTGCCATGACCGCCACCGCCTTCGCCTCGGTCATCCCCGGTTCCGGCGTGATTCTGTCGGTGATCATCTGCATGTTCGCCTACTCGACCATGATCTCCTGGTCCTACTACGGCGAGCGCTCCTGGGAGTATCTCTTCGGCGACAGTTCCCTCCTGATCTACCGGCTCATCTTCGTTCTCTTCGTCTTCCTCGGCGCCGTCACCAAGCTGGCCAACGTCCTCGATTTTTCCGACATGATGATCCTGGGCATGGCTTTCCCCAATATCATCGGCGGTGTCATTTTGAGCCCGCAGATCAAGGCCCGCCTGCAGGAATACTGGGGACGCCTACAAAGCGGGGAGATGAGGCGTTATAAATAAAGAAACCTCCCGACATCCCTCCCGAAAATTCCAGACGCAGAAAAAGACCGCGCCGGGCAACGAGGGTGTCAGAAGGTCTAAGGAGATGGTCCTGAGAGGTGCGGCGTGCGGAGTTATTGAACGCTCGGTTCTAAACCCGACGGGGACCCCGCAGATTTCTATTCGTCGACGGGAAAGGCCGCTCCCAATTCACCGCTACAGCAGGGAGTTGCCGCCTCCTCGGGAAGCTCCATTTCTGGGGCAGGGCAGCCATCCGCCTGGCGCAGCGCACTATCTCCGTTTGCGTCGTGAAAGCGCGCGACTGCTTTCATTCCCTCCTCATAACGGCTGGCCGGATTCCACAACAACCAACCCAGCGCCCCTGCATCCTCCGCCCCCTGGAGTTGTCGGGCTATGTACTCCTCGTCGAAATCTCTCACCCGATAGTCGAACGCCTGAACCCAGGGCCGAATCGCCACCCCGTGGGCAGCCGCCAACTGGCGCAGTTGGCGACACCCTTCGTAGACGAAGTAGTACGGACAGTCGACCGGATTTTCGATTCGATTGAAAGCACCGTAAAAGTGGGAAGGGTAGAGCATGGGACTGACCACGTCGAGGTGGGGCATCATCTCTTCGATCTTCTGCCCGGTGCTCATCACATCCGGCGTGCGCCCCCAGGCAACCACGCCGAATATATCGGCCGACAGCAACACTCCCGTCGGTTCCAACAATTGCGCCGCCTTGGCGAGAAAGTCGCTGATGATTCGGTGTTTGGGCAAAAGTTCCGGATCGAACGCGTAGACCGCGTCTTCCCTATCCCCTTCCGTGGGAAAACGGACGTAGTCGAGCTGGATCTCGTCTACTCCCATCGCCGCCACTTCTGCGAGCAGGTCGAGGAGATATGTCTGTACCTCGGGCAGCGAAGGGTCGACCCAGGAAGGGCTCCCTTTCTCCGTCCACATTCCTCCGTTCGTTCTGGAGAAAGGCACCAGATCGGGGCGCCGGGCCGCCAGCCTGGCATCGTAGAAACAGGTCAGACGGGCGATGGAGTGGATCTGGCGCTGGTGCAGCAACTCGATCAATTTGGCCGGCTGCTGGATAGCCCCTTCTCCACCGGCGTCGATGGCGATCGCCAGCGGCACCCGAGAGGTATAGCTCAAATTACCCTGCCGATCCTTGACGTCGAAGACCAGCGCGTTCCCTCCGACAGCGGTAAACCGGTCGACCAACTCCTGCACCCGACTGCTGCCGGCGGTCCGGGCATTGACGTAGATTCCCCTCGCTTCGAACTCGGCTGAACGAGCCTGGGAACGGTTGTTCGGCAACTCGGCGCGCAGGGGGATGAGCAATTGCTGGTCAGGCTGGAGCATGTTCGAGGTCAAACCGTTGTAGCGAAGGATCTCCGCCATCAGCTCCCCATGGGTATAGCTGGGACTGGCGGAGAGGAAGCGCGTGGCGATTCTGGACAGCGAGTCGCCGGAACGGACGGTCAGTGCCGTATCGCGCAGGGCAGTTTCCCCTCTGCTCTCTCCGCCGGATGGATCGACAGAAAGACAGAGCAGAGCCAGGAGCAGATATGGAAGTCGAAGTCTGGACAAGGGCGCGTCGGGGTAGGGATCGTATAGTTTAAAGTCATTAAAAAACCAGGCACTTAGAATATCAGATCCGTTTTATTAAAAAGCAAGCGCTGCCCCCTTATCGCTTCTCCTGAAAAGGAGTTGAACACCCCGATCCCGCTCTGTCTTTTAATGATCCGAACCCTCCAGCAGCTGCCGATCTTCTCCCAGATACAGCTCCTCTATCTGCAGATCGGAAAAATCGTCCAACCACTTTTCGGCGCCGACCTGGATCTCCTGCTGGTTCATGTGCAGCTGGCTCAAAAACGCGAACCGATTGAGTCCGAAAGTAACGGTCAGCACCTTCCCTCCCTGTAGATCCATCTCCAACTGTTTGCTCTTCCCCCCGTAGCTGATTTCGAGCCAGTGCTCACCGGCCGGTAGATTGTGCAGCAACAGGCCGTGCAATCCGGGCTTCAACAGTTCCAGTGAATAGCGACCGTCCAGGCGCACGGCCAGCCCGCCCCTCGCAATCTCGCTCCCCAGCGGAGCCTGTACGATGGCCAGCGAGGCATCCAGGTCGGCGAGTAACTCCGCAGCGACGAACGACGCTCCATCCCCCTCCATCCCGATCGGGCGCTCCACTTCTGACCGCTCCACGTCCGGCCGCTTAACCATCCACACTGGGCGCTCCTCCTTGGGCGTTAAACCACCCGCCCGAGTCAGCGCGTAGACCACTATATTGGTTCCGGCCATCAGCGCGTACAAAGAACCATCCTCGCTCTCCGCATCGAGACTAACGACCCAGTTACGGTTCAGATTCAGATCGCTGAATACCGCTACCAGATCCCCTTTGAATTCGACCCCCCACAGTCCCAGCGGCCGAACCCTCTCTTCCTCCTCCTGATCCTCGTTGGCAAATTGAGAAGTGGTCAACTCATTCGGCTGTTCTTCGAGCCGGACGTTGTGGACCGGATAGTACCAGCCCCACTCGACTTTCTCCTCCACCCCGCCGGATTTGTCCTCGCCCGGAAAACCTCCGCCAAAGTCGTAGAAAGAGTGGTAAATCATGTGTGAGGGAGGAATGGTGACCAGCTGGCCGTCCTCCCCCAGCGCGCTCCTCATATGGCTGGCCATCTCGCGCAAAAAGCGATTGCTGCCCTCGACAAAGAGGAATCCTCCGCCTTGCAGATACTGCCCAAGGAGCGCCTTTTCTTCCTTGCTGAAATAGGTAACCACCTCGTCGCGATAGGGCGGTAGCCCTCCTCCCTCAAAGAGGAAGTGGATCGGATCCTTGAGCAGTTGCTCCGAAAGGAAATATTCGAAGGTCTCCTCGGAAACCCTGGCCAGCAGCCGGGTGTAGTCGCGCAAATAGCGCGTAAGAGCATCGATTCCTCCCCTCCTGGAACCGGCTCCATAGAGGCTCAGGCGGGTGAAATTGATGTAGCCCAGCAAATCCCGACGACTCTTCTGATCGACCATAACCAGCGCGTGTTCTCTGTTTACCCTGGCCATATCGACGATGCGCAGCAGATCCATGGAGGGGATCTTCATACTGTCGGCCAGGCCCAGCTCCGAAGGTCGAATCATCTTCACCCGCTCCAACTCCGGCACATCCCCCTTGGCTCCGCTGGCGATCTCTCTGAGCGCGGTCGGCGCCACCGGCTCCTCCATCTTGGGAACGACCGTCCACGTCGACATATCCCCCTCGGGAATCTCCTGCGGTTCGGCCTTGGAACGCAGATATTCCATCTCCACGCGCGGCGCCGACACCTCCTTTTTGCCGACCACCAACCGTCGCGGTTTAAAGCGGGGGGCAATGCGCGCCAGACGCGCCCGGAAAGCCCGGGGAGCGATCTCTTCCATCCAGAAATCCCGCACCATATACACGCCCACCAGATGCAGGAGCAAGGAAATCAGCAGGCAACCCCACAGCGATGCCTGACGGTAAAATTTAGGTCTCTTCGGCATAAGTCCGTCTGATTGTAGCTCGAGCTATTTCCTCTTCCTGCCCCTCCCGACGCCGTCGGTTCGACGAACGGCTGGCAGGGGAGTTCCTCAAAGTTGATGCGATCTCCTCCTAAAAAGATAGTCCTTTTTTTTCCTCCCCATAACGGCGATCTTCCGGTCCGATTCTACTCTTTGGCAATTATAACCTGCTTATTTATATTCTTTTATTCTCTCCGACTGCGCGAACACACTGCCCCGTTTTGGGGTCTTAAGGTACTCTCCAAAAAAACAGTCCCATTGGTGATGCTGAGTTCAATAGTCTTCTGTACGAGGAGCCAAAATGAGTGAAGTAGCTGCGAACGAATTCGATCTGGAACTGCGCGAATGGCTTGAGTCTCTGGACTACGTTCTCGCCAACCGCCCTCCTGCTCAGGTACAGACCCTCCTCAGGCAGCTCCAGATCCACGCCGAACGAGCTGGCGTCAGGCTGCCGTTCACCGCCAACACCCCGTATGCCAACACCATCCCTCGCAACCGCCAACCGACCTACCCGGGTAGTAGGGAAATAGAGCGACGGATCAAGAGTATAGTGCGCTGGAACGCCATGGCCATGGTCGTGCGCGCCAACCGCGACAAGGCGGCTCCCGGCGGGCACATCTCCACCTTCGCCTCGGCGGCCAATCTCTACGAGGTCGGGTTCAACCACTTTTTCCGCGGTCGCACGGACAGTTTTGGCGGCGACCAGATTTATTTCCAGGGACACGCCGCCCCCGGCATCTACGCCCGCGCCTTTGTGGAGGGCCGATTGACCGAGCGCCAGCTCGAAAATTTCCGCCGCGAACTGCGCGCAGGGGGTGGCCTTTCCTCCTATCCGCATCCCTGGCTGATGCCCGATTTCTGGCAGTTTCCCACTGTCTCCATGGGTCTTGGTCCCATCCTCTCCATCTACCAGGCCCGTTTCAACCGCTACCTGGAAGATCGCGGCCTGAAACCGGCCGAAGGAGGCAGGGTCTGGGCTTTCCTGGGCGATGGCGAGACCGACGAGCCCGAAACCCTGGGTGCCATCACTCTGGCCTCGCGAGAGCGCCTCGACAATCTGATCTGGGTCATCAATTGCAACCTGCAGCGCCTGGACGGTCCGGTGCGCGGCAACGGCAAGATCATCCAGGAACTCGAAGCCGCTTTCCGGGGCGCCGGATGGAACGTCATCAAAGTGATCTGGGGCGACGATTGGGATCCGCTCCTGGAAAAGGATAGCGACGGCATCCTCACCCACCGCATGGGCGAAGTCGTCGATGGCCAGTATCAGAAATATTCGGTTTCCGACGGCGCCTTCATTCGCCAGGATTTCTTCGGCACCGATCCCCGTCTGCTCGAAATGGTCGCCCAGTATTCCGACGAGCAGCTGCAAAAGATGCGGCGCGGCGGCCACGATCCCGAAAAAGTCTACGCCGCGTTCAAGGCGGCCGTCGACCACGAGGGGGCGCCCACTGTGATCCTGGCCAAAACGATCAAGGGGTACGGTCTCGGGGAAGCGGGAGAGGGCAAGAATATCACCCATCAGCAGAAAAAGCTGAACGAGGATGAAGTCCGCTCCTTCCGCACTCGCTTCGGCATCCCCATCTCCGATGCCGAAGTGGATGAGGCCCCCTTCTATCGCCCTCCGGAAGACAGTCCGGAGATGCAGTATCTGAAGGAGCGCCGTCAGTCACTGGGCGGTTATCTACCGGCTCGCCAGGTGACGGCTCCCCCCCTGCAGATGCCCCCCCCCGAAATCTTCTCCGAATTCGACAAAGGGACCGGCGAGCGCCCTATAGCGACCACTATGGCCTTTGTTCGCATCTTGTCTAAACTTCTCCAGGACAAGGAGATCGGAAAATATATCGTGCCCATTATCCCGGACGAGGCGCGCACCTTTGGCATGGACCCGCTCTTCCGCCAGTTCGGCATCTACTCGCACGTGGGCCAGCTCTACGAACCGGTCGACAGGGATGTCGTCTCCTACTACAAGGAGGCACAAAACGGCCAGATACTCGAAGAGGGGATCACCGAAGCCGGTTCCATGTCCTCCTTCATCGCCGCCGGCACCGCCTATGCCACGCACGGCACCAACACTATCCCCTTCTTCGTCTACTACTCCATGTTCGGCTTTCAGCGCATCGGCGACCTGATATGGCTGGCCGGCGATATGCGCTGCAAGGGATTCATGGTCGGCGGCACCGCCGGCCGCACCACGCTCAACGGCGAGGGCCTCCAGCACGAAGACGGCCAGAGCCATCTGCTGGCTTACCCCGTGCCCAACCTGGTAACCTACGATCCCGCCTTCGGCTTCGAACTGGGCGTCATCGTCCGCGACGGTATCCGTCGCATGTACCAGGAGCAGGAAGACATCTTCTACTACCTGACCGTAGAGAATGAGCAGTACGCCATGCCGCCCATGCCCGCCCATGCCGAGGAGGGGATTCTCAAGGGCATGTACAAATTCAAGCCATCCGCCAAGAAGCGGGCCAAACTCAGAGCCCACCTTTTCGGCAGCGGCGCCATCGTCAACCAGGCGCTGGCGGCTCAGGAGCTTCTCGAGGAGAAATTCGGCGTGGCGGCCGACGTGTGGAGCATAACCAGCTTCAAGGAACTGCACCGCGATGGCAACGCCGTCGAGCGCTGGAACCGCCTCCACCCCGGAGAGCAACCCCGAGAGACCTATATAGAACAGTGCCTCAAAAAAGAAAAAGGGGTCTTCGTCATCGCCTCCGACTACGTCAAGGCGCTGCCCGACTCCATCGCCCGCTGGTTTCCCAGACTGCCCGTATCCCTCGGCACCGACGGTTACGGCCGCAGCGAAAGCCGGGAAGCCCTGCGCGATTTCTTTGAGGTCGACGCCCGTTTCATCGCCATCGGCGCCCTGAGTGCCCTGGCCAGGGACGGCCAGTTGGAGTGGAAGGTGGTCGAAAAGGGAATGAAAGAACTGCAAATCGACCCCGAAAAAATCGATCCGACGACGATCTGATTTTTCGGTCACATTGATATTACTGAATTCAGCGCTGTAGCGACGCGACTTTCTGCGCGGAACCGACCCTGCGGGGCATAACACATTAGAGCAGGCCATGGCTGTAGAATTCAAACTGCCCGACCTGGGTGAAAACGTCGAAAGCGGCGACGTAGTCAACGTCCTCGTCGCCGTCGGCGACACCCTCGCCGAAGACCAACCCGTCATCGAGCTCGAAACCGACAAGGCAGTTATCGAAGTCCCCTCGCCGCTGAGCGGGGTCGTCAGGGAAATCCACGTCCAGGCCGGAGACCAGGCTGCCGTCGGCCAGCTCATCCTGACGATAGAAACAGACGCTTCATCCGCAGCCACTGCAGTGCCCGAAGAGGCGACTCCGGCAATGACCACTGAAATGGCTGAGGAACCACCTCCCGAACCGACTTCCGCTCCTGTGGAAGCGATTCCAGAGACGGGCGGCGTGGCGGAATTCAAACTGCCCGACCTGGGTGAAAACGTCGAAAGCGGCGACGTAGTCAACGTCCTCGTCGCCGTCGGTGATACCCTCGCCGAAGACCAACCCGTCATCGAACTCGAAACCGACAAAGCAGTCGTCGAAGTCCCCTCGCCGCTGAGCGGGATCGTCAGGGAAATCCACGTCCAGGCCGGAGACCAGGCCGCCGTCGGCCAGCTCCTCCTCACCGTCGAGACTGCTGCTTCAGCGGACGGCGCCAACCCGCCCGAAGCACCGGCGGCAACCCCGGCAGCGCCCCCTCCGGCGCCAACGGAGACCACCCCATCGGCACCGCCACCCGCTGCGGATCGCACTTACCCGGCGCCCATCTCTGGACCTCGAAAATTGGTCCCCGCCTCCCCCTCCGTCCGCCGCCTGGCGCGCGAAATCGGCATCGACATCGCCCAGGTCACCGGCTCCGGGCCGGGAGGACGCATTTCCGAAAACGATGTCAAGGCATTCGCCCGCCAGCTCAATACCGCCCGTCAGACCGCTCCGTCTCCATCTGCGGCTATCGAGCTGCCCGACTTCAGCCGCTGGGGTGAAGTGGAGCGCCGACCGATGGGCAAGGTGCGCCAGATAACCGCTCAGCGCCTGCAGGCGGCCTGGAGCAGCATTCCGATGGTCACCCAGTTCGACAAAGCCGACATCACCGAAATGGATAAATGGCGCAAGGAGTACGGCCCCCGAGCAGAGGTGGCCGGCGGCAAACTCACTCCTACCGCCATTCTCATCAAACTGCTCGCCGCCGCGCTCAAACGGTTTCCACAGTTCAACTGCAGCATCGACATCGCCAGCCAGGAGGTGGTCCAGAAGCAGTACTACAACATCGGCATCGCCGTCGATACGCCAAACGGCCTGCTGGTCCCCGTGGTGCGCGACGTCGATCAAAAGAACATCATCGAACTGGCCGTCGAACTCACCGAAATGGCCGGTAAAACGCGCGAGCGCAAAATTACTCCCGAGGATATGCAGGGAGGATGCATGACCATCAGCAACGTCGGCGTCATGGGCGGCACCGGCTTCACGCCGATCGTCAATCCTCCCGAAGTGGCCATTCTCGGAGTGGCGCGCAGCAGCTACGAACCGGTCTACGTCGACGGTGAATTCGTTCCCCGTATGATGCTGCCTCTGGCCCTCACCTACGACCATCGCCAGATCGACGGAGCGGATGGGGCCCGTTTCCTCCGCTGGGTGGCCCAGGCGCTGGAAGATCCGTTCCTCATTCTCCTTGAAGGTTAGCGAACCCGACTTTCAAGGGATCCAAAAATTGCTCCGAGCGCCGCCGCGCTGCGGATCCCCGTAGCGCGGAAACCCGTCATAGCGGGAAAGAGATCTACCCCTGTCAACCGGCAACCCCAACCCCAGACTCGCGACCATGGATAAGACCCAGTTAGCAGTCATCGGCGCCGGCCCGGGCGGATATGTAGCCGCCTTCAGAGCCGCCGACCTCGGTTTCCAGGTAACCCTCATCGACCGGGAGACCAACCCGGGCGGCGTCTGCCTGTACCGCGGTTGCATTCCCTCCAAAGCCCTGCTCCACGTCGCCAAACTGCTCAACGAAACCAAAGAGGCGGCCGCTTGGGGTATCGAGTTTTCCAAACCGAAAATCGACCTGGAACAGCTCAATGCCTGGAAGGCGAGTGTCATCGGCAAGATGACCGGAGGCCTGGGCCAGCTCGTCAAGGCCCGCAAGATCGACTTCGTTCAGGGCACTGCCCGTTTCGTCGACGGCCAGACGCTGCACATTGAAAAAGTCGGGGGGGGCGAGCAAACCCTCCAGTTCGAACACGCCGTCCTGGCCACCGGCTCGCGCCCGATCTCCATCCCCACCTTCGACATCGGCAGCAGCCGCGTGATGAATTCGACCGGCGCTCTACAGCTCGAGGAGATCCCCAAATCCCTGCTGGTAGTGGGCGGCGGCTATATCGGCCTGGAACTCGGTTCGGTCTACGCCAGCCTGGGCACCAAAGTCTCCGTAGTGGAGATGACCCCAGGCCTGATCCCCCCCGCCGACCGCGACCTGATAAAACCGCTGCAAACTCGCCTGGAGAAACAATTCGAACAGATCATGCTGGAAACCAAAGTCGCCGCGCTCAGGGAAGTGACAAAGGGCATCGAAGTAGATTTCGAGCCGGCCGACGGCCAGCCGTTCAAAAAGAGTTTCCAGAAAATTCTGGTCTCCGTGGGCCGCAGGCCCAACAGTGAAAATCTGGGCCTGGAGAATACCCGCATCGAGCTCGACCCGCGCGGCTTCGTCCAGGTGGACGACCAGCGGCGCACCGCCGAACCCTCGATCTTCGCCATTGGCGATCTCATCGGCTCGGGATTGGCCCACACCGCCTCCCACGAGGGAACCGTTGCGGTCGAAGTCATCGCCGGCCACAAAACCGCCTTTGAGCCCAACGCCATTCCCGCCGTGGTCTTCACCGATCCGGAGATCGCCTGGTGCGGGCTCACCGAAAGTGAAGCAAAGGCGCAGAACCGCACCGTCGAAGTCGCCCGCTTCCCCTGGGCCGCCTCTGGACGCGCCACCACCCTCGACCGCAACGACGGGCTGACTAAGCTGATCATCGATCCGGAAACCGAGCGGATTCTGGGCGTGGGCCTCGTCGGTGCCGGCGCCGGTGAGCTGATATCCGAGGGCGTTCTGGCGGTCGAAATGGCCGCCCTGGCCTCGGATCTGCAGCTCAGTATCCACCCGCACCCCACCCTCTCCGAAACGATGATGGAGGCCGCCGAGGTCTTCTTCGGTCAGTCCCCCCATCTTTTCGCTCCGAAGAAGCCGTCTTAAACGGCCTTTTGGAAGGGTCGATCGAATCTCCTGGACATCTGGCGAATGCTCCTTCCAGAGGCAAAGTTTTCTCCGGACTTCCCTCCATTGGAAGGAATTTCCCGCCTGATCTCGTTCTACCATCGACTTCATAAAAAGAATAAATATCTTTTAAAAACAAACACTTATAAGACATTATAATCGATTGACAAACGAGGCACAGTTTTTGCGGCTATTTTCTCAGCACCCCTCCCGGTGCCGGGCATTCTTTTCCCGCCCTTGCATGGATGCAACGCTGAGATACGGCAATGGAATCTTCCCCTCTCTCCAGACAATTCGGCATTCGCCTGGATCAGCTCAACCAGGATATCCACCGGAGCCTCGAACAGGTCCGTCGGCACATCCAGGCGCTGGAAGAAGTAGAACAGCAGGCCCAAACCTCTCGGACCGGATCCGGCCAGCAGAATTTCGCCGATCTGCTGAAGGAATCACTGAAGGAGACCGAGTCTCCCGCTTCCTCTCGGCGTTAGCTCATTCCCTTTACGAGTCCTGCCTGGCTCCCTCTCCCCATCTCCACTTTGCTATTTGGCGGTTTATCCCTCGCTATTATATTCGTTGTATTCCCCTTCCTCTTCCCACAACCACTCGAACTGTCCCGTCTGATCGCTCGAACCGGGATGTGCGTCTCCGATGACGGTCAAAGCAAAACTGGCGTTTAAAACTCTGGGCCTGGGCCTGTTGGTCCTGCTGCCCTTTCTGGGCCATTATTTTCTGACGCCCGGAGCCTATCGCCCGGGAGATCGCCTACCCGCTTCAGAACTGATCGCCCGGGGTAGCTACACTCAGGCCTACCGCCTTCTGCTGCGCCTCAATCTCGACGATCTCTCTCCCCGCAAGCGCCAGCAGGTCGAATTTCAGTTGGCCACCTGCGAACGTCTCCTCGATCGCCCGTCCCGCGCCTTCCTCCGCCTGGACAGGATGCGGGACCCCCATCCCCTTCTGGAAGACTATCGCCGTTTCTGGATGGCTCGTTCCCTGGAAGAAATGGAGGAGAGGGAAGGAGCCGTCGCCGCATACGAGGATTTTCTCCTCATCTCCCGGCACGCAGACCTGCAGACCCTTGCCCGCCTGCATCTGGCCGATCTATACGCCGAATCTGACGAATTCCAGAAAGCCCTGAAGCTCTACAAAAAGCTCCTGGACACCGCGCCGGAACAGGTCCCAGAAGTGCTCTATCGCCTGGCCCAGATCTACGCCCAAAGCGACAGCCAGCAGGCTGCTCGCGGACGCTGGCTGCAGTTGGCCACCGACTATCCGCAGACGAAAAATGCACTGAAGGCACTCGAAAATCTCCCGAAGGATGGCAGCCCTGCGGAGATCTACGCCCGGGGACTGGTCTATGCCGCTCACGGACGCCACCCCCAGGCCATCCGCGAGTTCGGGCGATTTCTGCGCGCCCATCCTCGCCATCAGCTGACCGAAGAAGTCCACTACTCGCTGGGCAACTCCTACTCTGCCAACGGCCAGTACACCAAGGCGTTGAAAGCCTTTGAGGAAGTTTTTGCCCGCTATTCTCGCCCCTCAGCGCTCTTCCGCACGGGTGGAATACAGGTGCGCAGCGGGCTCGAAGCCGAAGCCATAGCCAGCTACGAAAAATTCGTCCGTCTCTTCCCCCGGCACGGACTGGCTGACGAAGCGCTGTGGCAGGCGGCCAAAGCAGCCGAACGCAGCGACCGTTTCGATGCGGCCGAGAAATACTACCGTCGTTTGGCCGAAGATTATTCGCAGAGCGATCGTCGGGATGAAGCAGGTTGGAACATAGGTTTCATGTTCTATTGTCGGAAGGAATACAAAAAAGCCCTGGTCGTCTTTCAGCGCCTGACCCAGATGGCGCGCGAACCCCATATCGTCGATCAGAGTCTGTTCTGGGCTGGCAAAACCTCCGAACAACTGGGACGGCTCGACAGGGCCAGATCCTACTACCAGAGGACCGCTCAGGGCTTCCCTCGCTCCTATTACTCCGCCAGGGCGGTCGCCCTGGGCCATCTGGATGAGCAGTCGCTCAAACCCAGACCATCGATGCTCCTCCGCTCCGACCCCGCCGCCAAAAATCAGATCGCCCACGGCGGCGAAAACCTCCAGCGCGCCGATGCCCTGCACCAGTTGGGCCTGGAAGATCTCGCCCGGCGCGAACTCGACCACGCCGAACGCCTCAACCGGAACGACCTGAATGCTATGCGCGTCATTCGCGACCGGTACGAGATTTTCGGTATGCTCGATCGCGCCATGCGCCTGTCGACCCGCATCTTCGTCGAGGATGGGCGTCGCAGCGAAATCCACCATCTCTATCCCAACTACTACTGGGACCAGATTGTCCAGGCGGCTGTCGAAGCCGAGATCGACCCGTATCTGGTGCTGTCGGTCATCCGCCAGGAGAGTTCCTTCAAGGAAGATGCCGTTTCTCGCGCCGGCGCCCTGGGATTAATGCAGATCATGCCACAGACCGCCCAGATCCTGGCCCGCAATCTGGGCCTGCGCCGGTTTCAGCATCAGACACTTCTCGATCCGGCAGTTTCCATCCTCCTAGGCAGCCATTACCTGAGCGATCAGGTGCGCCAGTTTGCAGAAGGTCCCACTCAGGAACTCGGCTTTGAGCTGGGCCTGGCCGCCTACAACGCCGGTCCCCACAATGCCCGCCGCTGGGTGGAGCGCATCCCCTACGAAGATCCCGACACCTTTGTCGAACGCATCCCCTTTCGCGAGACCCGGAAGTACGTAAAACTGGTTCTCAAAAACTACACCATCTACAAGGCCCTGTCCGATGTCTGATATCCAACCCGATCAGGACGGCGATAAGCGTGCCAAACTCGCCGAAGATCTCTTTATCATCCTCTGCATTATCACCCTCTGGCCGACCATCCTCAACTGGCGCAATCCGTTCTGGGAATATCTCCTCTATGTCGCCCTCGTCGGTCTGGTCGCCATCTTCTTTCGCCGTCTCAAGCGCTTCCGCCGGGCGAGCGAAGAGTTGGATGAATAAGGGAGGCTCTCGCAAAATTATAGACGCCGGGATGACCTGCGCGGTCACCCCGGCGTCTATAGATTTTCAGATAATGGTGCCCGACTACCTTATCCCGCTTCTCCGCGCCCCCTCTGCCCCAACCTCTCCAGTACCACGACCAGCATCATACCGACGACGATCAGCCCCAGACTGAGCCAGACCTCCGCCGTGAGTTCCCCCGGCCAGATGCACTCGTCCCGCAGCACGACCCTCTTCCCGGAGCCGACCACCCCTTCTTCCAATACCTGCCGGAAGGGCCAGACCTTGCGCAGTGAACCGAGCATCAGGCCCACCAGGAAGGCCATCGTCGAACTGTGGTATCTGGCCAACAGCACCTTCAACAGACGGGAAAAGGCCAGCAGGCCGACCGCGCAGCCGGCGCCGAAGGTCAGCAAGACTCCTAACTCCCGTTCGTCCACCGCCGTAAATACCTGCTGATACTTTCCGAGGATCACCAGCAGAAACGAGCCGCTCAGCCCGGGCAGAATCATGGCGATGATGGCGATCGTACCGGCGAAAAAAAACTTGTACGACTCGGTACCGGTCTGCATCGGCACCAATGAAGTTATGACGTAGCCAAAAACCGCTCCCAGCACCAGGGACAGCCCCACCGCCGCGTCCCACTTCTCCACCTGTCGACTGACGAACAGCGCGCTCGACAGAATCAGACCGGTGAAGAATCCCCACACCGGCTGCGGATGCGTCACCAGCAGATAGGTTATCAACTTGACCAGGCTGACGATGGCCAGACCGATCCCCCCCAGCAGGGGCACCAGAAACCCGGCGTTCAGGCGCGCCATCCCCTCGGCGATCCGCCCCGTCAGCAGACTGCGCACTGCCGCACCGTTGACCGCGGCGATGCTGTTGACCAGTTCGTCGTAAATCCCGGTGATCAGGGCAATGGTGCCGCCGGACACGCCTGGAATGACATCGGCCGTCCCCATACAGATCCCCCGGAGCACCAGCCCCGGTCCTCTCTTTTTTATTTTTGCAAGCGTGCTGTCACTCGTCTCCACGTCTATCTCCTGAAAATAGATCCAGCTGCCGGCCGTCTTGCCGCAGCTGTTCGATGATCTTCCGGTCGGTGCGCGGGAAGGGAAAGTGGTCCAGTTCGTTCGGATCGATCCAGCGCCAATCCGCACAGCCGATCGCCTGCGGCTGTCCCGCGACGTAGCGCGCTGCAAAGGCGTGCAGACTGATGCTGAAATGGGTGTACGCGTGGTCGACGCTGGCCAGATGCTCTCCCACCTCGATCTCGAAATCGAGTTCCTCGCGGATCTCGCGCGCCAGGCATTCCTGCAAGCTCTCACCCGGCTCCTGCTTGCCGCCGGGAAACTCCCACATCCCCCCCAGCATCCCATCCGTCGGCCGCTGGGCTATCAGCAACTTCTCCCCCTTCCAAATCAGCCCGGCCGTCACCTGGTAGTGTGGCTTCTGTTTCTTCTTCGCTTTGACCGGCAGCACCGCCGGGTCCTCCAACTCCGCCCGCCCCTTGCAAAACGCCTCCACCGGACAGGCGGAGCAGCCCGGTCGCTGCGGCGTGCACACGCGCGCGCCCAGCTCCATCATTCCCTGATTGAAGTCGCCAGCTTCCCCGGGTGCCAGCAACCTCTCCCCGGCGGCTATCAGTTGCGCTTTGACCGCCGCCCGGCGCGGCTCCTCTTCGATCTTCAGCAGGCGACACAACACCCGGGTGACATTGCCGTCCAGCACCGGATGGTCCCGATCGAAGGCGATACTGCTGACCGCCGCCGCCGTGTATTCCCCGATCCCAGGCAGCTCGATCAGTTCGTCATAGGTGTCCGGAATCCGCTCTGCATGCTCTTCGACGATCCTGCGAGCGGCCCTGTGCATATTGCGCGCCCGGGCGTAGTACCCCAGCCCCTCCCACACCCTGAGCACATCGTCGATGGGCGCGTCCGCCAAATCCCTTACGGTGGGGAAACGGGCGACAAACCGCCCGAAGTACTCCCCCATCTGCTCCACCCGCGTCTGCTGCAGCATGATCTCCGAAATCCAGATATGATACGGATCGCTGCTGTCGCGCCAGCTCAGCTGCCGCCGGTGCCGGCGATACCATTCCAGCAGTCCGCTGCGAAAGGCGACAACGGCGGCGGCATCTTCCAATAGATCCAGACTCACGTCCCGCGCTCCTGCTGAAAGCGACGCACCTCCGCCGGCCACCCTGCGGAGGGAAGTGTTTCGAACATCGGCTCTCTACCATCCACCGGCGCAGCGGCCAACAGCGCGTTGAGCACCGACTCTTCGACTGCCTCCGCAGCCCCGACGTGCAGCTCCCGCTCCAGTTCCTCCCCCACCATCTGCGTCCTTTCCAGCGCACTCCCCTCTGCTGGACTCTCTATCGTCGCAGTCGAGAATGCCAGGGCCACTCCCTCGCGCGTTGCGGCATCCAGCAGACCGACCCGACTCAGTCCCAACGCCATCCTCCCCGCCAGATTGTCGAGCTGGTGCGGCAAGAGCGGGGCATCCGTCGCCACCACCGCCGCGAAAGAACCGTCCCTTTCGCCCTCCGGCAGATCGATATCCAACCACTGGGCGATGGGACAACCATCCACGCGCAGCTCTCCCCCCTCTCCCCCCCCAACTGCCACCAGAACCCCCACCCGCCTATCGCCGACCAGACGGGAGGCCGTCCCCACGCCCCCCTTCAAACCAAAACCGCTCAACCCCCGCCCAATTCCCGCATTCCCCTCTTCCACCACCCCCCCCATCGCCGTTTCCAGCGCCCGCGTCAGTTCCGCCTCCCCCACCGTCTCGTATACCTGCCGCGCGGAATTCCACACTCCCGGCTCCACGCCCAAAACCAGCGGCGGCCAGCCGGCCACCGTCGACAGCCCACTGTCCCGCTGCAGTCCGTGTTGAATCAGTCCATCGTACACCCTACCCACCGCCGGCGAAGGCGTCAGGAGAATCGGCGACGAGAGCGTGCCGAAATCCTCGGCAACCCCCAACCCGGTCATCCCCTCTCCCCCGTCGAGCGCCCAGCGACCGACGCAGAGACGCCGCTTTTCCGTCTGCACGGGGTAGGGCAGCACGGCGGTGATCCCGGTGTACAATCCATCTCCTTCCACGCCGACGTGCCCGACGCCGACGCCGATCACATCGGTAATGGCATTCTTCTCCCCCGGAACAAAGCGGCCGATACCGATCCCCAAATCGCGCAATCGGGTCACTTCAGCCTCCCGTATTTCTGCATGGTCGCCACCAGCCTATCTAACGGCAGGGCATGTATCCGATTGCCGTCCCGCCCCACCATAGTATCGGCCGCCGTCAGCGAATTGAGAATCGCCTCTTCGGTCCCCTCCACCACCCCCTGGTGGACCCGGCTGATGTATCGATCTGAGAGCAATTCGAGCGCCTCTTCCCTCTTCCCTGCCAGCTTCGTGCCCGTGGAAAAGGCGACGACCAGATCGCCACTGCCGTGCGTCGAGATCCCGCCCGTTCGCGCCATGCCCAGGCTGGCGCGCTTGCACAATCGCCGCAGCTGGATCGGGATCAGCGGCGCATCGGTGGCGATGACTACCAGCAGGGAATTGCCCCCCTCATCTTTACCCCGTTCGGGCATCAGATCCGCGATCTCCCGACCGATCGGCACGCCGTCCACCCGCAACTGCTCCCGACCGCCGAAGTTCGCCTGCACCAGCACGCCCACCGTGTAGACCTCCTCGGCGCAGTCGATCAAACGCGATGCCGTACCGATCCCCGCCTTGAAGCGGAAAGCGCGCATCCCGGTGCCTCCCCCCACGCACCCTTCGGCCACCGCCCCCCCGGAAGCCCTGCTCAATGCTTCAACCGCGTGCTCGGGACGCACGTGACGCCCGGCCGTATCGTTCAAAAAATCCGCCCAGGTCTCCCCCACCACCGGCTCGGGATGCGGTCTACGATCCAGGAATTCCGGATTCATCTCCATCATGTAGCGCATTGCCCCGTCGTACACCGCACCGACACTGGAGGTGTTGGTCAGCAGGATCGGCGCTCCCAGACGCCCGCTTCTCCTAATCTGCCCCACCCCGGTCATCTCTCCGTTGCCGTTGAGATCGAAGTCGGCGGCAAACAGCTGTTCCCGGGTGATATCCCCTCCGTGGGGCAACACCGCCGTCACTCCAGTGCGCACCGGTCCTTCCCCTATCACCAATTTCCCCTCCTCGTGGATCAGGGTAACATGCCCCACCCGTACCCCCTCTACATCGGTGATGGCATTGTTCCCCCCCGGGATGAGATCGCCGATAACGATCCCCAGATCGCGCAGCCGCGCTCTCCTTCCCTCCACAGTCCTGTCGACGGGCAGCCCTGTCAGCAGTTCGGAATCACAACCGGCCAGCGGCAGTCCGGCGGCCAGGCCGGCTCCCAGACGCAAAAAACTGCGGCGATCGATCTGTTTGGCGTAGTCCATCAGATCACCGGAATCAGTCGCGCTCCTCGAGCGCCTTGCAGGTGCGCAGACTCACTCCAGCCCGATCCTCCAGCCCCTTCCAGGAATACGGATCCTCTCCGTGCACGATGACGATATCGCGATAATCGGCGCGCGACGGGCTCTCCCCTTCGCGCATCTGCCAGGGCAACAGCGACCAGGCATTCATATAGTGGTTGACCAGAGCCCGGCGATAGATCTGGCTGCGGTTCTTGCGCGAGCGGTGCAGCAGGTACCCGTTGAAGAAGACCACGTCTCCGGCTTTCACCTCGACCGGTATCTCTTCGCCATCGTCAAAACCGTACGACTCCGGCGCAAAGTCGAACTCGTCCGGATTGTCGTGGGGACGCTGGTCGTAGAGCACGCCCTTGTGCGTCCCTGGCAGCACCCACAGACAGCCGTTCTCCACTGTCGCATCGTCCAGAGCGATCCAGGCACCCGTCAAACTTCGATCCCTCGTCGGTATGTAGATCTCGTCCTGATGCCAGGCCTGTCCCTGAAAGTCGGGAGGTTTGACAAAAAGCATCGACTGCATGCACTTGACATCCGGCCCGATCAGCCCCGCCAGCACATCGGCGATGCCCGCATGTCCTACGCCCCTCTCGCAGATCACCGGGCTGACCTTGTGCGGATGGTGGATGCACAAAAAGTTGCGCAGCACCTCGTCGTCACTCAGCGATCCGTCCATCGGCTGCAGCTTTTCATGCGGATAGACGCCGCGGCATATGCGCAGAGTGTCTCGCCGCAGTTCCTCCACATCCTCACTGCTCGCCAGTCCCGGCACCACCAGGTAGCCATTTTCGCCGTACGACTCGATCTGTTCCCGGGAGAGACCCATTTTCGACATTCCCCTTTAGAGAAAATGATGACCGATTACAGCGCGCCGACCACGGCATCGCCAACTTCGCAGCACTTCATCTTCCCCCCTATATCGGGCGTGCCCGCCCCCGACGTTTCCATCACCTGGCGCACCGCCGCCCGAATCTTTTCCGCGCCGACGCCGAGCGCGGCGTCGCCGTGCCGCTCACCCAGCCAGTCGAGCATCATGGCGCCCGACAAAATAGTCGCCACCGGATTGCCGATTCCCTGTCCGGCGATATCCGGCGCCGTGCCGTGCGAAGGCTGAAAGATCCCCGCATCCTCCCCGATATCCCCCGAAGGGGCCATCCCCATGCCACCCACCAGGCCGGCGGCCAGGTCGGAGATGATATCCCCGTACATATTCTCCATGACCAGCACGTCGAACGTCTCCGGACGCCGCACCATGTAGAGCGCCAGAGCGTCGATGTACGCGTGCTCCCTCTCAACATCGGCGTACCCGGCGGCCACCTCGTCGAATATCCCGCGAAAAAACGCCATCGAGCGAAAGACGTTCGCCTTGTCCACGCAGGTCACTTTCATCGGTGTCTGCCCTCGACTCCGCGCCAGTTCGAAGGCGTAGCGCGCCACCCGCTCCGTTCCCGAGCGGGTAATCACCATCGAGTCGATCGCCACCTCGCCGCGCAGTTCGATCCCTCCGTTCATCGAGGCGAACAGACCCTCTACATTCTCGCGCAGGATAACCAGATCGATATCTCCGGCCTGCAGCCCCTTCAGCGGCGTGTGCTCCGGCGAGTACAGATAGATCGGTCGCACGCCGGCGTACAGATCCAGCTTGAAGCGCAAATCCACCTGAGGTCGCATCTCGGTCCCGTCCGGCCAGCGAATCTCCGGTAGTCCCATGGCTCCGAGCAGCACGGCGTCCGCCTCTCGACACGCCTCCACCGTCTCCTCCGGCAGGGGATTGCCACATTCCAGGTAACAACCCGCCCCGCACGGATGCTCGGTAAAACGAAATCCTATCTCTCCCCCATCCGCCACCCCCTGCAGCACCTTCAGTGTCTCGTCGACTACCTCCGGACCGATGCCATCCCCCTTCAGCACCACGATATCGTAAATTTTCCCACTCATCTGGCAACCTCCCTCATTCCATTTTTATCTTTGAGTATCCGCAGATTCTACACATTGCCCGGAACACCCGAGCAAATCTACCCCCCCGCTCCCACGGTCTGTCGGACAAAGAAGAGCTTGCCGCCCGTCCCGCGAACGGCAAGCTCTTGAGCTATCTGATGAATCGCTTCTCAGCTCCACAAACGGTCGTGAGCGCTCTCGCTATCCCACATCTCCGAAGGCTCGAAATAGCCCGGATCGTCCGGATCGAGATGCTCCCTTATCAGCTCCTCGTTGAGATCGGTAAATCCCAACCCCGGCGCCTCGGGTACCTGAATGTAGCCATTCTGGATGAGCGGCACGGGCAATCCCTCGACCATGCTGCTCCACACTTCCAGTTCATCGACCGAATGATTTTCCAGCGCCACGAAATTCTCGGTCGCTGCCGCACAGTGCACCGCCGCCAGCGCCGCAATCGGCGACATCGCCATGTGCAGCGCCATGGCGACCCCGTGCTCCTGTGCCATATCGCCGATCTTCTTGGTTTCCAGAATCCCCCCGGAAGAGGCCAGATCCGGATGGATGACCGCCACCGCCCGCTTTTCCAGCAGATCCTTGAATCCCTCCTTCAGATAGATGTCCTCCCCGGTGCAGATCGGCGTGTCAACCGCCTCCGACAGACGCACGTATTGATCGGTGAACTGCCAGGGGACCATGTCCTCGTACCAGGCCAGACTGAACTGATCCAGCGCCTTGCCCACGCGAATGCACGACTCCAGGCCGATGTGGCCGAAGTGGTCGACTGCCAGCGGCACCTCGTATCCCAGCTCTTCGCGCACCTCGGCAACGTATTTGCAGAGCAGATCAATCCCCTTCTCCGTCACCTGAATTCCAGTGAACGGATGCATCACCGTCTGATTCTGCAGCATCTCCGGAGGGGCGATCAGCGCATCTTCGATTCCCCGCAGCATGCCGATGCCGACGTCCATCTTGAAGAAACCGAAGCCCATCTCCATCCGCTCCTTGAGACGCCGCCCCATCGCCTTGCCCTCTTTTTCATTCGGCGTATCGCAGTAGCAGAGAATCCTGTCGCGAAACTTGCCGCCGGCCAGCTGATAGGCCGGCACACCGTACGCCTTGCCGGCCAGATCCATCAGCGCCATCTCGATGCCGCAGACCCCTCCCGCCTGGCGCGCGTGGTGACCGAACTGTTTGATCTTGCGAAAGATCTTGTCGACATTGCAGGGATTCTCACCGATGATCCTATTTTTGAGCATCAACGCGTAGGTCTTGCTGCCGCCGTCCCGCACCTCACCGTACCCGGAGATCCCCTGGTTTGTGTCGATGCGGATAAGGACCCCTCGCAGGGGCGCGCCCTTGATCTTGGCGACCCGCAGATCCGTAATTCTCAACTCCGAAGGCCGCCCGTTAGTATTGACGTTCTTCTCGATTCCTTCGCTCATCATCTCCTCCCGTCTCATTTCTTTCGCCCCTGCTCAAGACATTTCCCGAACCGAGCAGAGATACCGTTAATTTTCCAAATTATCCAAAAAAACAGTTATAAATGATACCCTGCCGCTTCTTATAAGTCAATCTGCCCGCAGAAGATCCAACCGCCACAGCAAATGGCCCTGGAGTCCCCACCAAAAGGTACTGGGCCGCCCCCGCAAGCCCAAATCCATCGCTCAACCTCCTTCGTATAACTTCCTGACGCGGGCATTCTCCCGCATCATCTTCCACAGGTAGAATACTAAAAAGCCGATAATTCCCCAGACCAGAACCAGAGTCACCAGACCATGTGCGAGATCGTAAGTCGGCGCCGTCAACGCTTCGGGCGGGTGCTCCATCCCCGGACCGATCAGCGCCAGCAATTCGAAGACAACGGCGTACCCCAACCCGCAGAGAAAAATCCCCGTGAAAATTGGACTCTTCTCTCCGCGCCCCGCCCTGCGGTCGAAGAAGGGCAAAAAGAACAGAAACAAAGCCATCAGCGAAAAGAACAGCACTCCGACTGTTTCGGGTACGTGCTTGAGCGTTTTGAACATAAACAGGAAATACCATTCCGGCTCGATCCCCGATGGTGCCGGTTTCAACGGATCCGCCTCCACCCCGATCTCCGCCGGCAGCAGCAGAGCCAGCGTCGCCAGAACGCCGAGAATCAGACACCACAGGCAGGCATCGATGATGGCGAACTCAGAAAAAAACGGCCTCTCCTCCTCTATCTCCTCTACCCCCATCCCCAGCGGTCGACTCATCCCCTGGAACTGCACCAACGCCAGGTGAACCAGCATCCCTCCCCCCAGCAGCAGCGGCAGGATGACGACGTGGGCGGCGTAGAACCGGGTGATCGTATCTCCGGTCACCTGGGCCCCGCCGCGCAGCAGGTGAACGACAAAATCGCCGACGACCGGCAGCGTCCCCGGGATCTGCGTGCCGACCAGAGTCGCGTAGTAGGAGAGTTCGTTCCACGGCAGTAGATAGCCGCTGAAACCGATCCCCAGAGACAGAAACAGCATCGACATGCCCGAAAGCCAGGTGAGTTCTCGCGGCTTGCGGTAGGCGCGGGTGAAGAGCACGGTGAGGAAGTGCAGCAGCACCAGGCCGATAAAAAAGTTCGCTCCCCACGCGTGCATGGAGCGGACGAACCAGCCATACGGCACCTCGTTTGCAATCCGGGCGACGCTCGCGTGCGCGGCCGCTTCCGTCGGCTGGTAATAGAGCATCAACAAACTGCCGGTGGCCACCTGCAGTAGGAAACAGAACAGGGCCGCCCCACCCAGCAGGTAGATCCAGCTGTGCCGGTGCACCGGCACCATCTTGTGGGCCATCAGTTCCATCAGCGGTTCCAGGTCGAGCCGTTCCCCGAGCCAGGAAGAGGATCTATCCGGCGGCAGATTCGGCAAACGCTTTGCCAAGATTCTCCTCCTCCAGAGCTACGATCAGTCGATCTCCCTTGGGTCGCTGGAAAAATTGCTTCAAAGGGCGCGGCGGCGGCCCCGAAATCACTTCGCCATCCACACCGTAATACCCCTCATGACAGGCGCAGAAGATCCGATTCTCCCCTTCTACATATCCCACGGTGCAGTCGAAGTGCGTGCATACGGCAACGAAAATCTTCAGCTCTCCCGCAAATTCGGGCGTCCTGACGATAAGCATCGGTATCTGCCCGTACAGCAGCATCTTCGCTTTCCCGGGCGCCAGGTCGAACTCCTCGCGGCTCAGTTCCAGATAATCGGGCGGCGGTTCGTCCCGCAGATTACCGGCGTACTGCACCAGCGGCACGATCGCCCCGGCCCCCAGGGTCGCCATTCCCCCCCCGACCATGCTGCCCAGAAAACGCCGCCGCGACAGAAAGGAATCCCCACTCTTCATCGCCCGCTCCCCATCACCTTTTTGAATTTGTGAACCAGCAATTTTCGTCGCACCCCTTCGATGCCATCCGTCGGCCTTACATTCCGCGGGCAGACCTGAATGCACCGGGTGATCGTGTGACAGCCCCAGACTCCTTCCGTCCCATCCTCCTGCTCCAGCGTTTCCCCATCCCGCTCTTCGCGCGCATCCGCCAAAAAGCGGTACAGTTTGGCCAGGGCGGCCGGCCCGGTGAACTTCTCGTTGCTCGCCAGCACCGGACAGGCGCCGTAGCACAAACCGCAGAGGATGCAGTTGACATACTGATCGATCTTCTCCCGTTCATCTTCGCTCATCCGCCTCTCTCCACCCTCCACTACTTCCGCCTGTAGCCAGGGCCTCACTCGCTCGTACTTCTCCCAGAACGGATCCATGTCCAGCACCAGATCCTTGATCACGTCGTAATTCGGCAGCGGCTCCAGCACCACTCGCCCCGCGGGCAGGCTCTTGAGCAAAACGCGACAGGCCAGATCGAGTCGACTGTTGATCGCCATGGCACAAGAACCGCAAATCGCCCCGCGACAGGCGTAGCGAAAGGCCAGCGATGGGTCCTGCTCTTCCTGAATCTTGAGCAGCGCCTCCAGCACCGAAATGCCCCCGCTCGCCTCCAGAGCATAAGATTGGAACCGGGGCTGCGCGTCATTGGACGCGTCGTATCTGAGAATTTCGAAGTGAAACTGTTTAGTAGGTTCGTTCTCTCGGCTCATGGCGACTGACGTCCACCTCCGCGTATGAAAATTGGATCTCCTCACCCTCCAACCGCGCGACCGTATGCTTGAGCCACCTGGCATCGTCGCGCGCCGGATAATCAGTCCTGAAATGGGAACCCCGACTCTCCCGCCGCTCAAGTCCCCCTCGGAGCGTAATTTCACCCAGATAGAGCAGACTGCGCAATTCTAGCAGATTGAGCAGTTCGAAATTGAACGGTCCCATAGGGGTTCGGCAGCCCACTTGTTCGTATTCCTCCCGCAAAAGGAGAACCTGCCGCAGTCCCTCGGCCATTTCCGCCTCGGTGCGAAAAATGCCTGCATTCTCGCTCAACGATTCTTTGAGCTTCTCGCGGATTTGATGCTGGAATACGCCATTCTCTCTCCCCAGCAGACGCTCTACTCGCCCCTCTTCTCGGCGCAAATGCTCCTCCAACACCCCCACCTCCGGCTCGTCACCCGCTTCCCCCATTCGGCCATCTATTGCCTCGGCGACCAACCGCCCGAAGACCACCGTATCGAGCAGCGAATTGCCTCCCAGCCTGTTCGCCCCGTGCACGCTGACACATGCGCACTCCCCGGCTGCGTACAGATTATCGAGATCTGTCCGTCCGTTGATATCCGTGTCGATCCCCCCCATCGAATAGTGCTGTCCCGGCTGGATCGGAATCGGCGCTTCGATCGGATCCAAGCCGCCAAATTGGATGCATATCTTGCGTATCTCCGGCAGCCGCTTTTGGATCCTCTCCTCCCCAAGATGGCGCAAATCCAGATGCACGTACCCGCCATCGAATCCCCGCCCCTCGGCCATTTCGGTCTGAATCGAACGAGCCACGATATCGCGGGGGGCCAGTTCCATCATCCCCGGAGCGTACCGCTCCATAAACCGCTCTCCCTGCCGATTGACCAGATATCCTCCCTCACCGCGCGCGCCCTCCGTGATGAGGATATTGGTGCCGAACTGAGTGGTGGGATGGAACTGTACGAACTCCAGATCCTTGACCGGAACCCCGGCCAGCAACGCCGCCCCGATGCCACTCCCCGTGTTGATCAGCGCATTGGTAGAGTTCCGATATACCCGCCCATACCCGCCCGTAGCCAGCACGCAGAAACGGGCTCCCATGCTCTCGAGACGTCCGGTCTTCATATTGTACAGGATCAACCCGTGAACCCGCCCATCCTCGACGGCGATCCGTATCAGCACGCGCTCGTCGTAGACTTTTACAGATCGCTTGACAGTCTGTTCGTACAGGGTCTGGAGCAGGACATGGCCGGTAATGTCGGCGGCGTAGCAGGTGCGCGGGAAGCCTCCCCCTCCAAATGGACGCTGGGCGATTCGACCATCGGGGAAACGACTGAAGGGAGCGCCCCAGCGCTCGAATTCGTACACCACTTCGGGCGCCACCTCGCACATCTTGAAGACCGCGCCCTGATCGGCCAGATAGTCGCTCCCTTTTATCGTATCGAAGGCGTGCAGATCGGGTGAATCGTCGACCCCATCGGGCGAGTTTCCCAAGGCGGCATTCATCCCTCCCTGAGCAGCACCCGAATGGGAACGCACCGGATGAACCTTGGAAATGACGGCCACATCCCAGCGTTCGGCCAAACCGACCGCCGCCCGTAGCCCGGCCAACCCGCCGCCGACGATCAGAACATCGTGCTCGCTCATTCCACCACCAGAGTGAAAAAGAGCGTTATGAAAACGCTGGAAAGCACCAGTCCCAGAATGCTGCAAACCCAGAAGAGCAACCGCTCCCTCTTGATGCCCAAATCCATCAGAATCGTGCGCACTCCGTAGAGCGCATGAAAGATCACCAGCGGGACCATCAGGCAGTTCAGAACCACGTGTTTGTGCAGCCCAGCGATGGTCTTCACCAATTCCAAATTGGAGGAACTCGCCTGAAAAAAACCGGTAAATAGCTGGAAAGCGATCAAGAAGATGAGCAGGATACCGCTAATTCGATGAAAGACCCACACAAACATCATCCACTCTCCTGCCGTTGTCACTCACCTTATAGAGGCGCTAGATCCCCGGATGATTTTTTGATACACGCTACCACAGAAATCTCTGCAAAAAACCCAAAAATCGGCTGCGCGAAGAAGAAGATCTATCGACCCATTCGAATTTTCTATCTGAACAGCCATAGTCTGCCAAAATCCTCCAGTGCTGTCAACCTCTTTACACGGCCAGGTAACGACAGTAAATTCTAACCGAAAATCAGCGGGGGAGCAGCGGCGAAGGCAATCGCTTCACTATCCTTCGTTTCTACATCTCCAACATCCTCTACAGCGACTCTCGAAGTGCAGTGACAGCCTGGCAGAATCCGCAGTCGCTGCATCGCAGCAGGAGGCAATTTACGTGAAGATCTTGATCATCGATGATGAGCAGATCGTCAGTGACTTCTACGCCAAAGTGGCCCAAACTCGGGGACATACCGATATCGAAGCCGTCGCTTCTGGCGAAGAAGCCCTGACCCGGGTAATCCGCACAAACTACGACCTCATCACCCTCGATATACAGATGCCCGGAGTCAGCGGTCTCGAGATCATTGCCATGCTGCGCAATATGTGTCCCCATGCCGTCATCGCCCTCATTTCGGGCTATATACCCGACGAGATATCGGAAGAAGTTGCGGGATGCGCCGATGTCATGATCTCCAAACCAGTCAACATAGATACCTTCCATAAACTGCTCGATAATACAGAACAGATCGTGCAGGTCATGGAACAGATCAAAAGTCTGGGCATCAGTCCCGAAGGGGATCGTTAGGCCAGTGGCCCTCCGCTGATCGCCGTTAAAAAAACGGTAGACCGCCTGAAAAAACGGAAGAGAGAACGACGCCAGTATGTCAGACCTGTTCGACATCCAACCGGCTGTCGATACCATCCTGAACTCCAACGTCCTCGCCAATGCCGAGCTACCCCCCGGCCATTCCAGCTTTGATGCTGGCGACACCGATGCGCTATTTGCAAAGAATGTTCCGGGAGGAATGACTCTGGTCGGGCAAAGGTCGATACTCATCCAGGGAACTCTGAATGGCGCGGTTGGCAATACGAGCAAAATCGCCGTAGAAGGGGACGCGATCATCACCGGCGACGTGCGCCATGCTCACATCAGTTGCCGCCATCTCCACATCGGTGGTCGTTTAGATCATTCCCTGATCAGCGCCGTCGGCGATATCACTATCGGCGCCGAACTGGCCCATACACACCTGACCGTGGGATCTTACGAGACGCGCCGGCACCGTATCGAAGGACTGCGCGCCGAACTGATCCGCCAGCAGGATAAACGCACCGCCAGCGACCGCAGGATCAGCCAGGAAGAAAAACGTCTGGATCGCTCCTGTAAGGTGACGCACATACCCCTCGATTTCAATATCAGCCGGATCATCACTCAGGCCAACAATCGGGTCGTCGTCAATCTGGCCACCTTTTACGGCTCACTCAATGAGCAATCCGAAGAAAAGCTCCGGCGCGGACTGAACGAATTCTTCGCCAAGGGGATCATCGGCTATCTGGCAAAAGCCAATCGCAAGTACATCATCGACAACCCCGCTCGCGAAAAAGTCTTTCTCCAACTACTCAAGAACCTGCGAGCGCTGGTCATGGAAGTGTTCGCCAGAGATCGTCTTATCGCCATCATCGATCGCGATCGGGAAGAAATGGATCGCCTGCTCACCGAACTGCGCGAACAGAACTCCCGCATCCACGTTCGCGGCGCCATTCTCCCGGATACCGAAATGGAATTCGTTCTTCCCAGGATACTGCATCTGGAGAACGGTGAGATCAACTTCGTACACCAGCACGCTCTTCTCAATGTTCAAGCGGGTTCGAAATCGGGCCGGCTGAAACTGGCGGCGACCGATTCCGCAGGGGAGCCATCTTCCACAGAAATAAAAACCGTCGAATTCTGCCGCCAGTCGTTCCACGTCGACCAGGGCGAGGTCGCCAGAAATCCCGCCCCGATGGGCGCTTCCTGACCTCTAATCGTCTATCTCTATCCCTTGCGCATCATCACCGGACATCTCAGAGGGCGAGAAATCCCCTCACATCGCGCACTGTCCAGCATCCGCCTCACCTCTTCCAGGCTCAAAGAGGCGGTCTTTTCTATGCTCGGTTCCGGACTGGAAGACCAGATTTTTCTGGATCTATGTGCCGGATCCGGCCAGATCGGCCTGGAAGCGTGCAGCCGTGGCGCTCAGGTCACCTTCAACGAACCGGACCGACGGCGTTACGAGCAGCTTCGCCGCCTCCTGCGCCAGTTGCGGGCCCCCCGGGTCGATCTGCACTGCGCCAAGGGGCAAATGCTCATCCCCCGCCTGTGCGAATCGGGAAAGCGCTTTGACCTGATCTATCTGGACCCCCCCTATCACGCCACCCGCAGCGATCAGCCACTCTCGCTGGCCCTGCTCGAACTGCTGGCCGACGGCGAACTGCTCTCCCCCGAAGGCCTTCTCCTGATCCAGCACCAGAGCGAACTCGAACTTCCCCCGTCGATTGGCAATTTGCTCCTCCTGCAGCGACGCCCGTATGGCAACACCGCCCTCGCGATCTATCACCTGAATCCCGACCCACAGCCGATTTGACCACATTCTTCCCTGCGCAGTATACTCGTTTTTTCGCATCGGGATCGAAAGGGGAGTGATCCCCTTCCAACTCCGTTTGCCCTGCAGTCGCCAAACCACCGGATAAAATCATGCGTTTCCGTCCCTGCATCGACCTGCACCAGGGGCAGGTCAAACAGATAGTCGGCGCCACCCTGAGCGACGCCGCTCCCCCTGCCACCAACTTCGTCGCCGATCGCCCGCCCTCCTATTTCGCCGAACTCTATCGCCGGGACGGCCTGAAGGGGGGACACGTCATCATGCTCGGTCCCGGCAACGAAGAAGCCGCGACCGAAGCTGTTCACTCTTTCCCAAACGGCCTGCAGGTGGGAGGAGGCATCACGGCCGCCAACGCTCCCCTCTGGCTGGAGCGCGGTGCCGGACGGGTGATTGTCACCTCCTATGTCTTCCGCGACGGCCGGCTCTATAGGGAATCCCTTGAGAAGATGGTCGATGCCGTCGGCAGGGAGCGCCTGGTCCTCGATTTAAGCTGCGCCTTCCGCGACGGCCGTTATGTGGTGATGACCGATCGCTGGCAGCAGGCGACCAACTTCGCCATAGATCGGCAAAATCTGGAAGAGCTGGCCGACAGCTGTGGCGAGTTCCTGATCCACGCCACCGCAGTTGAGGGCAAACAGGAGGGCGTCGATGCCGAGTTGATCCGCCTCCTCGGAGACATCGCCCCGATTCCGACCACCTATGCCGGCGGGGTGCGCAGCATGGCCGACATGGAGATCATTGAACACCTGGGGCAAAGTCGACTCGATTTCACCGTGGGCAGTGCTCTTGACATCTTCGGAGGCCGGGGGCTCTGCTATCGAGAAATGGTCTCTTTCAATGGCCGTTCTACCTGAAGCTGATATTCCAGGCTGGTTCCGCTGCGTGGGCGCTTGCCACAATCACCAGCAAGATAAGAAGACCGGATGCCCAAACTGCCCTTCTGCTCCTTTTCATAGCCTCTACTCCTTTGCTCTGAGCATTGTTGGAAGCGTTTCACATAGAGGGAGATTTCGACAATTTAAATACGATGCACCTCCCTGAATATCAACATAAATCATTGCATAGTAATACTTTACGCTTACGTGAAAATTAAAATCCCCGACGAGCCATCGGACCTGCTCACTGGGAATCCAAATAACACCTGCGGAACCTGGCCAGGAAAAACCTACCAGGAAAACCGCAAGGCGAACAGATCCGCATCCTTCAGCACAAATCGCAACCGCACCGGATCCCCCACCAGCTTCGCCACATCGCTCACCCCACCCCAGTTGATCACTCGCTCAATCTCATCCCCGTAGATCTCCTCCGATTCCTCCAGGGAAAAGCCCTCGATCGGCTGCCCTTCCACATCCTGCAGTTCGACGCGCACACTCCCGGCCACCGAAGTGGAGTAGTTGATGACGAGCTTTTTCCCGTCGAAGACCAGTGGCCTGGTCACCAGTTCCCCTCCACTCAGCGGCGCGTTTGCCGCCACAAACCCATCCGGGCGCACGGTGAAGCGACGCAGCTTGCACGCCTCGCCGCGATAATAGTGTTCGGTGGTGTAGATAGACAGCTCATCCGGTGCGTTGTCCAGGAAAGCCGCGGTCTGGACGATCCCCCAGGCCGTCATATTGTTGCGATTGACCCAGCGCTCCGGCTGCAGCCCCGGGCGAATAAACGCCTCTCCCCAGCGCTTGAAATGCACCCCGTCCCGACTGGTCATGAAAACCGCATCCGACATCCCGTTGTGCTTATGGTACTCCATGCTGCGCTCAGGCACGAACCGCTTGGGAAAACCCATGAAGATGTGCGGCGCTCTGAAGTAGGCAGTCACCGCGTTGGTATACAGCTGTTCCAACGGAGCGTCCGGGAACTCCACCCACACCGGATCGGTCCAGTTCAGAAAATCGTCCGAAGTGCAGGTCATGATCCTCCGCACTCCTTTTCCATCGACTTTTTGAAAATGCCGGTGGAAATCCACGTACCGCCCTCGCACCTCATCCCAGAAAGCCAGATTCTGCGAATCGAATGCCCCCTCGGTAATCACCGCCTCATCCCGCATCAACTCCCAGTGGACGCCGTCCGACGATCTGAAAGCCCGCAGCCCCTCTTCTCTATTCCCTGCCAGCGCCTTGTACTCCTCCCCTTTCCTACAGTCCGGATTTTCATCCCTGAACGGCGTGAAATTGTGCGATCCGTACCCGTCCCAGACGATATTGTTCTCCTTAGATCCGGCGAATTCGACGATCCCCAGCGCCGGCTTCTCCCAGTGGATACCGTCCCGGCTCTCCGCGTAACAGACCACTTCCGGATGCGCCACCGTCTCAGTATCCTCATCGAAGTGCGAGCCCCGGTAGTACATTCGATACAAATCTCCATCCTGAAACACCGTTTGATAACAGCAGGTATTCCCCTCCCACGGTGCATCGTAGACAATCGCCACCTCGCGGGGCACCGGCTTCTGCAGTTTCAATTCCATCCCATCCATGCGCTCGATGAGAAAATCGTCGATCAGCAGCTCCCGCCGGGAACCGATTTCAATCCCTTTGCCCGCCATTTTTCCATTCTCCTTTAAGATTCGTCGTTTTGTAGAATAACCGGCCTCAATGTAAAAAAAAACCGGGTCGCTTGTCGACCCGGTTTCCACTTCTCTTCTGTCTTCTTCAGTTCACAGCGGATAAAAGAATGCCAATACAGGCGCTCGTCCGTGGCGTCGCCGCCGCGCGGTGAGGGGCAGCGCTTCGATCCGGAATTGCTGCCGCTGTCCGCGCCCCAGATCTATCTCCTCTTCTCCGGCCGCCATCTTCTTGCTGCGCGCCGCCAGTAGAATGCAGCTCCTGCTCCCCAACTCCAGGAATGGGGGAAAGAACAGGCGCCGCTGGCGGAAGCGCTCAGTCGGCGTCGCATACACCACCCGCATGCAGCCCCGCCGACGATTCCGATCCTCCCGCCGTTGTTCGAGTAACCCCAGACAGCAGCTCTCCACATTCGCCTCTACCATACGCAGACATACCGCCTCCATCGAAGCTCCGTAGCGCGCGCACAGTGCCTGCACCTTTTCCGCCCCGAAACCTTTCTTCCGCAAATCCGTCTGGAAGAGATCCATCGGCATCAAAAACTCCGCCGCCGCCGTGTCGCACAGGTATTCGAGCTGCCCCTCCGGCTCGAAGAGGCGAGGTCGGCTGGTGCTCCGATAGAAATCGTTGTACAGGTAGTCGGGAAAGAGGGTATGAGCGATTTCGTGGAAGATGTTGAAGCGGGTGCGCACAGACGAACGCTCCGGCCGGTACAGAATAGTCGGCTCGCCATCCTGCACGAAAATCATGGCATCTTCAACCCAGGGAGCATCCACCGCCTGGCAGCGAATCCCCAGCGCCTGGGCGACCAGAAAGGGATCGTACGGCGGCGGCGACCAGTGCTCGTCCACCTGCCGCAAAATATCGTCCGCTTCGGCCAGCTTCTGTCTGGCTAACCCGCACACTACCTTCTCGACCGGTCGGCCACTACCATCCCGCCGGACCAATTCCAGAATCGCCTTGCTGCGAAAAATCGGGTCGCTCCCCGACTCTGTCTCCTGTTCAGCCGTCTCCACCACCGGTCATCTCCTTGAGCATGCCGTAGACCAGGGCCCACTGCTGCTTGGTGGTCGGTCGCCCCCCCTTCAACTGTACAAAGGAGAGGGATTTGATCTCATCCGCCTCGAGTGGATTGCCCCGTCTCTTGCACTCATTGATGAACGCTCGCAACCCGTCGTTGATCTCCGGCTCGATTAGATTCTGCTCCGTTTTTTCCGGCTCCCGACCCAGCAGATGAGCGATAGTCACACCCAACACCTGGGCGATCTTGAACAGGACCTCCGCTCCCGGCCGTTTGCTCTTGCCGCTCTCGATCTCCCACAAAAACGCCTTGGAAACCCCGGCCTGAGTTGCCAGATCGGGTAATGTCAATCCCTGTATCTCTCTGTATTTCCTTATGTTATCGCCAATTTCCATATATCCTCTCCTCTCCTTCCAACCCCGCTGCCCGCCCTCTCTTCCACGACGGGCATCGCTCGTGGAACGCTTTGTTTGAAAATAAAAAAAAAGTGATGTAATAACAAACCAAATTTTTTTCTGGTTCGCTAAAGAAAACCATTGCCATGGTATATTCAAAGGCATATCTTTATCGATTGTGGTTCGCTTTAGCGAACTCGACTTCACCTTCTTCACAGGAGCGCGACATGCAGAAGACAGACCGCGCGCGGGTCGAGAGAGCGGCTCGCATCTACGCCAGCAACAAGGAGGCTAGCAGCGCTCTGGGCATCGCCCTGGGCAGCTTCGGCCGCCTCTGCCAGCAATACGGCATCGAAACCCCCTACGCTCGCCGCCGCCGCCGCCGCGCAGCACGCGAGCACACCATCTGAAACCGGCCGCCGGTCCCGGAGTCCCCGTCCGGGACCGGCGCAAAAAAACGGCCAGGAACGCCATGCTGCCCGACACCTTCCGCTGTCCCCTCTGCAAAGGTCCACTCATGCAGACGAAGATCGATGTCCAGTGCGAAACCTGCGACCACGTCTACGAGATCCCCGCCAGCATCCCCGACTTCTACATCGCCGAGGGCGAGAGCACCATCCGCGCCGACGACCAGAACCGCAAGTGGCTCGACGATCAGGTCGTCGAGGGCCGCGACCTCTACTACGACCACTGCACGCGCGAACTCCCGGGCATGAGCTTCTGTATGGACGAGATCGGCCGCCGCACCTTTGCCGGCTGTCGCATCCTCGAAGTCGGCTCCGGCACCGGCCACTTCACCCGCTGGCTCGCCGAGGTCTGTCAGCCCGGCACCGAGATCTACACTTTCGATTTCTCCTGGCCCTGCATCGAGAAGACGCGCGCCAAGATCGGAAATAGTCCAGGCCTCACCCTCTTCCGCGCCAACGCCCGCGCTCCTCTGCCCTTTGCCGACGAGACCTTCGATGTCATCCTCCAGCGCCTGGCTCCTTTCAATCCCAGCGGCGCGTCCCCCGAGGAGAAGACGCACCGCACCCTCGATCTGCTCAAGCCAGGCGGCTGGCACATCTTCGCCGGCTGGGGCGTCGAGTACACCACCTGCAAGGAACTCATCCGACAGGGCTTTGCCCGGGCCGAACACCACCGCTGGGAATACCCCTATATCTTCGCCGGCGAAGAGTACCTGGGCGGTCTGGTAGAGGAACTCGGCTCATTCACACAGGCGAAAGAACTGCTGGCCGGACGCCTGACTGCCGCGAACTCGGGCAAAGCGGAATACCTGCGCTATCTCGTCGAACGCGAAGGGCGCTCTTCCAAAGAGGCGGAACAGATCTGGCGCGAAGCCCAGCCCCTGAGCGATCCGGACGGCAGCTTCATCCGCCTGCGCAAGGAGCACCTCTACATGGCCCAGAAGCCGGAAGCGTGAATCTCCCCATAACGGCAATGGGTAAGATCGATCAATCGTCGGTTATGCTGGTGGGTAGAATTGCAGCAGCGCCAACCGATCCCCTTCGGACAGACACCCCTTAACCCCATCAGGAGCAGCGAGCATGCCTATAGATCCGCTCAAATCCGCCATAAACCGGGCCTACCAGTTCTGCGAAGATCAGCAGAGCGCTCTGGACGAAGGACGGATCACCGAGGAGGAGTGGTTCGACATCCACTGCCAGTTCTTCACCGGCAAATACCTGGCCGCCGACAACCCCCGCTCTCAATCCGGCCACGGCGGCGACGAGGCGGCGTACCGCTACACCCGCGGCATGCTCATAGAGGCAATCGACCGGAGCGGCAGACTCCTGGACGTGGGCTGCGCCAACGGCCTCCTGATCGAAAAGCTGCACGAGTGGCTGACCGGCTCCGGACTCGACGTCGAGGTCCACGGACTCGATATTTCCGATCGGCTGCTGGAACTGGCGAAGAAGCGCCTCCCCCACTGGCGGGACCGCTTCCACCTCGGCAACGCCCTGCATTGGATTCCCACGGCAAAATTCGACTTCGTCTGCATCGCCGAACTGGCCTATGTGCCCGAGAAACGGGAAAGAACCCTGCTATACCATCTGTTCGAGCACTGCGTCGCTCCCGGCGGACGCCTGATTCTGGGACCTTCCAGCGAAGAGCGGGACAGTCGCGAGATCGAGGGGAAAGTCCGCGCCTGGGGATACGCACCCACGGGCTACTGCGAAAAATCACATCAACGCGAACCCGCTCTCTGCAGAAGGATGTTCTGGTTCGACAAAGAGAGGGAAGCAAAATAAAGGAACGACATAGCCTGGCTCATTTACCAGATATTTCGATAAATTTACTCGTTCGCAAAATCGGCCATAATCCGCCAGAGAAAGGCACGCTAGTGGAATACAGAAAGCTGGGTCGCACCGATCTTCAAGTCAGCGCCGTCAGCCTCGGCACCGAATACCTGATTGATCAGTCGGATGCCAAAGTGACGACGGTGATCCGCACCGCCCTCGATAGAGGCGTCAACTATTTCGATCTCTTCTTCGCCCAGTCCCGCTTCCGCGATCAGATGGGAACCGCCTTCGCCGGCCGCCGCGACCAGGCCATCCTGGCCGCCCACCTGGGAGCCGCCGACATCAATGGCCAGTACGAACGCACCCGCGACCCGCAACTGAGCGAGCAATTCTTTCTCGACTTCCTCGAACGCTACCGCACCGACCACGCCGACCTCCTCTTCCTTCACAACAGCGACACCCAGGAGGATCTGGACCAGATGCTGGCGCCCGGTGGCCTGCTGGAAATGGCGCGTCGTTTCCAACAGGAGGGCAAAACCCGCTTCATCGGCTTCAGCGGCCACAACGCCACCACCTCCCGCCAGATCGTCGAAAGCGGCGCCATCGATGTGCTGATGTTTCCCGTCAATCTGACCAACCACTCCATGCCCGGTCGAGCAGATTTATTCACCGCCTGCAATGAACAACAGGTCGGCCTGGTCGCCATGAAACCGTATGCCGGCGGCAACCTGCTCTCCGACAAAACCGCCATCCTCGTCGATACCTTCAAAATGGGTCGGGCCAGTCTGGACGGAGCGCCTATGCTCATGGAGAAGGCGGCCTCGATCTCCCCTCCGCAGTGCATGGCCTACGTACTCGATCAGCCGTCCGTCACCACTGTCGTTCCCGGCTGCGCCGATATGAAGCAACTCGACGAAGCCCTGGCCTGGCTGCAGGCCAGCGACGCAGAGAAGGATATCTCCGCACTCCTCCCCGCCTTCGAGCGCTTCGGCACCGGCGAATGCGTCCACTGCAACCACTGTCTCCCCTGTCCCTCCGAGATCGACATCGGCCAGACCCTGCGCCTGATGCAACAGGCACAGAAAGAGATGACTCCCGCCCTGCGCGAAGAGTATTCCGCCATGCCCGCAAACGCCGCCGACTGCATCGAATGCGGCGACTGCGTCGAACGCTGCCCCTTTGGCGTCGACGTGACCGCGCAAATGGCACAAACAGTTGAATTTTTCGCCTAATAAGTGATCTCTATATCGTTTAAAATCAGCTTTTTAAGAAAGGCACTCCGGCGTCAATAAAATCGGCTGAAAGGGGATGTTTTTCCCCGCTTGACAGGTGCACATTTGTTCATATATTCTCCAATATCCCCTGTCTCACAGGAGCGTTCTATGCCCAAACCACAGGAAATCCAGGACCGCTACCAAAAAGCCCTCGACGACCTGGTCGCCAAAGTGGAACAGGATCGCAACGTCCTGGCGGCCATCCTCTTCGGCTCCATGTCCTACGACCAGGTCTGGGAGCGCTCCGACATCGACCTCTGGCTGATCATGCGGGACGGCAAGCGCAAATACAGCGACTGCTGCCTGAGTGAAAATGGGGTCATCATCCACGCCCAGCTCATGCCGCGCAACGAATTCAAGCGGAGGCTCGAAGGCTCCCAGCAAGGCGGCTGGCTCGACTTCACCTTCTCCCGCAGCACCCTCCTCTTCACCAAAGACGAGTCGATCGAAGCCTGGTACCGCGACATCGACCGCATCGGTGCCCGGGATCGCGACGTGCAACTCCTGCGCACCACGATCAACGCCCTGTCCATGTACGCCAAAGCTGAAAAGTGGTTCCACCTCAAAAAGGACTACCACTACAGCTTCCTGTGGATCACCTACGTAGTCGATCGCCTGGCCGCCGTCGAAACCCTGCTCCACGACGAAGCTCCGGGTCGCGAAGTGGTTTACCAGGCGCTCGCACACAACCCCGAATTCTTCAACGCCGTGTACATCGACCTGGTCGACCGCAAAAAGACCCGCAAGAACGTCGGCGACGCCCTGCGCCGCATCGACGCCTATCTGGAGGAGCGCGCCTTCCGCCTTTTCAAACCGATCATCGAATTCCTCGAAGAGGCGAACAGCATGCGCACCATATCGGAGATGGAAGACCACTTTGCCAAATCCAAAATCGGCGGTCTCGATTTCGCCTGCGAATGGCTGGCGGAAAAGGGGATCGTCGAAAAGATGTCCGCCCCCATGCTGCTGACCGAGAAAAGCCGCGTCCAGGTGGAAGAAGCCGCCTACTTCTACGACGGCGAGGGAGTCGTCTGGTGACCTCTGCACTCTGAAACCGAATATTCTCCGATTCCTCCACTACCTCATCAATCCAGCTCTGCGTCCCCATCCGCACCAAGCAAATTACAGGAGCCCCTTCCCATGCGCGACACCATCGAGATCAAAGGCGCCCGCGAGAACAACCTGAAAAACGTCGACGTCGACATCCCCCGCGACAAGCTCGTCGTGGTCACCGGCATCAGCGGCTCGGGCAAATCCTCCCTGGCCTTCGACACCGTCTTCGCCGAGGGACAGCGCCGCTTCATGGAATCCCTGTCCACCTACGCCAAGCGGTTCATCGCCCAGCTCCGCAAGCCGGACGTCGACTTTGTCAACGGACTCTCTCCGGTCATCTCCATCGAGCAAAAGACGACCTTCAACAATCCCCGCTCCACCGTCGGCACCATGACCGACCTGTACGACTATCTGCGCATGCTCTTCGCCACCGTGGGTGTGCCCCACTGCCCCTACACCGGCCGCCAGACGCCGATCCGCACCCCGCACCAGATGGCCGAACGGTTGCTCTCTCTTCCTTCCGGTACCGAAGTCGAAGTCCGCGCCCCGGTCTTCAAGATCTACGGCGAGGACTGGGCCTTCCTCTTCGACGATGTGCGCACCAAGGGCTATCGGCGCATGCGCATCGACGGCGACGAAGTCGACATCGGCGACGAAGTCGAGCTGGACGAAAGCGTCGACTTCCAGGCCGAAGTGATCGTCGATCGCTTCATCATCGAGCCGGACATGCAAAAACAGATCCTCGCCTCCCTGGAGCACGGTCTCGTCGTCGGCGACGGCTTCCTGAGCTTCCACCTGCTCGATGCAAAGTTCGCTCGCTCGAAGAAGGGGAAGGCGTTCTACAAGGACTTCGTCGATCCTAAGCACAACATTCTGCGCGGCGAGATGCACGCCGGCGACTTCACCTTCAACGAGCCGACCGGCGCCTGCATCACCTGCTCCGGCCTGGGCACCTACATGCAGGTCCACCCCGGTCTGCTGGCCCCGGATAGAAGCCGCAGCATACTAAGCGGCTGCTTCGTGCGCGAGGCGTTCAACTACAACCCGGATTCCTGGGGTGGTCAGATCATGTACAGCCTGGCCAAGCATTACAAGTTCGATCTGGACACCCCTTTCGAAGAACTCCCTGAGCGCATCGTCGATATCCTCCTCCACGGCACCAGGGGTGCCCGCTTCAAGCTCATCAAGCCACCCGAAGCAAAAGAGGCGAAGAGCAAAAGAAAGCGCGAAGTCGCCTTCGACGGCATCGCCGACCGGATCGAGCGCCGCTACCGCCACTACCGCCGCCAGGGCACGGCCAACTCCGGCATGGAGGACTATCTGCGCAAAGTCATGGTCGAGCACGAGTGCGCCGATTGCGGCGGATCGCGTCTCAAGCGCCAGCCGATGTTGGTCACCATCAAGGAGAAGACTATTCACGACCTGGGACAGATGCATCTGGAAGAGCTGCGCGATTTTTTCGACGGCATCCCCATGTTCCCCGAAAAAGAAAAAGCCGGCAACCAGGTGGTGCGCGAACTGACCACGCGCATCGACCTCCTCCTGGGCATCGGCCTCGACTACCTCAACCTCAACCGCAAATCCGGCACCCTCTCCGGCGGCGAGGCCCAGCGCATCCGCCTCTCCACCCAGATCGGCTCCGGCCTGATGGGCATGCTCTACGTCCTCGACGAACCAAGCATCGGCCTCCATCCCAAAGACAATGTCAAGATGATCGGCACCCTCCGAAGGCTGCGCGATATCGGCAACACCGTCATCGTTGTCGAGCACGATGAGGAGACCATGCGCGCCGCCGACCACATCATCGAACTGGGCCCCGGACCGGGCATCCACGGCGGCGAAGTCGTCGCCCAGGGCACGCCGAAGAAGATCCTCAAGGACCGCACCTCCCTCACCGGCGAATTCCTCAGCGGCCGCCGATCGATCCTCCTCCCCGACCAGCGCCGTCAGCCCAACGGCAAGGCGATCTGGATCCGCGGCGCCCGCCACAATAATCTGTGCAACATCGACGTCAAGCTCCCCCTGGGCCTCTTCATCTGCATCACCGGGGCCTCCGGCTCCGGCAAGAGCACCCTCATCCACGAAATCCTCTACAAACAGCTCTACTCCATCTACCACGACAGCCGCGTCCTCTCCGGCGACCACGAGCGCCTGGACGGTTTCGAGCACGTCAGCGACGTGATCGACATCGACCAGAGCCCGATCGGCCGCTCTCCCCGCTCCAATCCGGCCACCTACATCGGCTTCTACGACAACATCCGCAAACTCTTCGCCTCCACGCCCGAGGCCAAAGAGCGCGGCTACACTCCCTCCCGTTTCAGCTTCAATGTCAAAGGGGGTCGCTGTGAGGAGTGCAGCGGCGAGGGCACCATCACCACCAAACTCCACTTCATGCCCGATGTCGAAGTCGACTGCCCAAGTTGCAAGGGCGCCCGCTACAACCAAGAGACGCTGGAGATCACTTTCCAGGATAAAAACATCTCCCAGGTATTGGAGATGTCGATCGAAGAGGGGGAGTGGTTCTTCCGCGACCAGAAGCTGATCGCCCACAAGCTGGGGGTGCTCAACGATCTGGGCCTCGGCTACCTGCAGCTGGGCCACCCGGCCACTATCCTCTCGGGCGGCGAGGCCCAGCGCGTCAAGCTGGCCAGCGAATTGAGCAAGATGAAGCGGGGCAGACACAACCTGTACATCCTCGACGAGCCGACCACCGGCCTGCATCTGGCCGACATCCAGAAGCTCCTCGACTGCCTCAATCGCCTGGTCGACGCCGGCCACACCGTGATCGTCATCGAGCACCAGATGGACGTCATCAAATCCGCCGACTACATCGTCGACCTCGGCCCCGAGGGCGGCCACCGCGGCGGCGAGATCGTCGCCCAAGGCACGCCCGAAGAACTCGTCGAGGTCTCCGAGTCCCACACCGGCCGTTTCCTGAAACCGCACCTGGGACTGAACTGAGGATCAAAACTCCTCTGAGGAAAAACTACCATGGCCGATATCCGCAGTCGCTGGCAGTCCGAATTCGCACAGCTGGACGTCGAGACGGTGCGCGACCTGCTCCGGCAGGATCCGACCCTGGTCGATGCACGCATCGAGGTGACCATGCCCAAAGGCAACATCCGCCGATGGGGCCCGCTGTTCGTGGCCAGCAATCACCTGAAAGACCTGGAAAAGATCGTCGCCCTGGTCGAAGCCGGTGCCCGGCTGGAAAACAGCGAACTGGGCACCCACTGGCCCAGCGAGGACTACGCCATCAACAGGTATTTCATTGATCGGGGAATCGACGTGAACCAGCCCAGCTATCTCGGCTTCCACGCCATCGGCGTGACCGGGCTGGACAGTTTCTACTTGATGCTCGAAAACGGTCTCGACCCGAACTTCGCCTGGCCCTACAATGGAGAAACCTGCCTGCACGTCCAGGCCCGGGGCGACGAAGATGCCCCTCTGGCACGCGCCTTCTCCCTGATTTCAGCCGGTGCCGACATCAACGCCCAGGCCCTCACCGGCCTCGACGACGAGCCGATCATGGACAACGAGCACTTCATCCAATTCGGCGGGGAGACCCCCCTGCACTTCGCCGCTCGATTGGGCAATATCCGCCAGACCCGCCTGCTCCTGGAACACGGCGCCGATCCGACCGCGAAGACGGTCAGCCGCATGATCCAGCCCCAAAAATTTGAACCATGGGAAGGGGAAGTGACCACGCTGATATGGAACTTACCCGAGCACAGACGGGTGCTATTCGAATCCTACGATGGGGAGACGCCGCTCGATATGGCGCGTCGCACCGGCCACGAGCAGATCGCGGATCTGCTGGCGGATAACATTCGGCGATGACGCAGCACGGGAAAAACTCTTGGGAGTTTTGTCAGCGAGACGACATCATATGACGGTCTGACGATTCGACGCTGTATCAGACACGCGATTTATCCGCATCTCCTGCATCCAATGGTTCTCTTCGATCCTCCGCGGTTCGAAGAACCTCCTCGCTTATCGGCCATAATCGTTCCGCCATGAGCGAATGGCCGAGATCGTTGGGATGCACGCCGTCGCGAGTCAGCCCATCCGAATCCTCCGAGGACAACAGAGCTTCACCTTCAACCAGAAAGACGAGGCTATCTCCCCGGGTTCGGTGCTCCGCAACCGCTTCGCGCACGACGACTCTGGTATGGAGCGAGAGATCGAGGTACTCCTCGCTGTAGAACTCCCGAGACGAAAAGATCGGCGTGATGCACACAATGGGCGTGCCGGGATGAGCCCGCCGAAGCGCAGCCAGCATTTCGATATACGCTTCGGCCGATTGGCGACCATACGACTTGCCCAGGTCCAGCAAATAGCAACACGCATCGACCTGTGCAACCAGATCAACGACCTCCGACTCGGCTTTGCCCGCACCGCCAAATCCCAGGTTGACATGGTCGATATCCATGGAACGCCCCAGAATAGACGCATAGCTCATCCCGGGACGCGCGCTTCCAATTCCCTGGGCAACCGATGACCCGTACAGGACGAAGGGATGCTCGCGAGAAAACGACCCCGGCTTCTCACATTCGGCATCGGCATCCATGCCATACGCATCTATCCGCAGTTCGCACCGCAACGGCAGGTAGATTGTAATTTCCTTCAACTCGCGGTTTGCTCCTGCGAAACAGACAACTTCCCCCTCCGCCGACATCGGCGCCGTGCCCCAAAATCGCCCATCCACATAGATATCCAGTTCGGGTTGGCCTCCCTCAGAGATGCAATGAATCCGTAAACGCAGTTCGGATGTATCGGAGCACAAACGGAGTCTCGCGCCGGCGGGAAAACGCATCTGCTGCCGAACTCCGGCAGGAAGCGAAGATGTCAGCGATCCCGGTAGACGCCATAACCCCGGAAGATTCTGATCGAGCCATGGCAGCCCAAAACATCTGAGAAGACCATCTGTGAAAGCCGTCAATCGCATATTCGTCATCCTTCCCAAGATTGGCATTCGATTTGCACAGTCTCTCTCACTATCTGCTCTATACCTGGATACGAAGTATCGGAACCTGAAATATGCCTCCAAAATGGTTCATCAATGGGAATATTACTTCACATTCCCAGCTATCACAAGCTGTGGAACATCAATCCTAAAAAAGAAAAAAAGAAATTTAAAAGAAAGATTCGGGGTGCAGAGGGAAAGAAGAAGGGAAATTGCCGAACTGGCAATCGGATGTTATACTTTCCTTATAAAAAGTATAACATCATATCAGGAGATAGGATAATGGCAGAAGCCCGAATTTCCGCCAAAGGCTGGGTGGTAATCCCGGCTGCATTTCGCCATAAATACCACTTAAAGCAGGGGGATCAAGTGCGCATCGTCGACTACGGTGGAGGGTTGGCGATAATACCGGAACTCGCTGATCCAGTAAAAGAGGCCAGAGGAATGCTCAAAGGCAACACTTCCCTGATCGACTCCCTGCAAGCCGAACGAGCAGAAGAGCGCCGACGTGAAGACACCCGTTCCTGAAAACTACGTCTTCGATAGTTTTGCCCTACTCGCTTATTTGGAAGATGAGGCGGGTGCAACCCGCATCGAGGCCCTGCTCGAGCAGGCCAGGAAAGAAACTACTCAGATTTGGATGTCGGTAGTAAACCTGGGCGAAGTCCTTTACATAATCGAACGTAAGCAAGGCCTTCCTCAGAGCCGCCAGGTTCTGGCCGCTATCGAACAACTTCCCCTCATTTTTGTCGAAGTTGATCGCGGGTTGGCCCTCTCCGCAGCTCACATCAAAGCAACCTTCCCTCTCGCCTATGCGGACGCATTCGCCATTGCCCTCGCACAGCAAAAAAATGCCTGTGTAGTGACCGGTGACAAAGAGTTCGAACAGGTTGAATCTCTAATCGCCGTCGAATGGCTATCTCGCTAACTCCTCACATCAAAAATAAACCCGCACGCGCGCGAATCCCCCGCTCCCGAACGACCCGAATTCACTTTCATTCCCGCCAAAGGGAAGATAGCCGACCAGACTGACCTCGGTATTGTCCCCGAAGCTGTAGTCGAACCAGGGAAAGAAGACGCCGCTTCGATCTCCGGAATTGATATTGAGGATCAGAAAATTCGACCAGTTCCACAGCTCCCCAATCGGATAGCTCTGCCCAATGGATAAATAGTCCCTGCCCAAGTTCTCCCCATCGGCGCTCAGCATCCGCATCCAGTCGGCAAAACTGTATCGCTCCTCATCCGTCTCTCCGAGTCCGTTTCGATAGTACTCCCCTGTCAGGTAGAACCCGTTCTCAAAGGTGTAGTCCGTTCCCAGCAAATACTGCCCGAAGTTGTCCTCCCTCTCCATCCAGTTGAACGCCCCTTCCCCCCAGACGCCCAGACCGAGCAGGCTTCCCGAAAAGTCTCCCCCCACGAGTCGCCTCTGCATCGGGATTGTCGAAAAGGAGAGGTAATCCATCCGCTCCCCTTCCTTCTCCGCCAGGGTCGCGGAAAAATCGAAACCCCGAATATGTTCCTTCACCCTGATCGCCTTGACCGATGATTCCCAATCTTCCCCCACTCCGAAAACTCCGGTCACCATTCCCTGTTTTCCGAACGGCACCTCCAGCTTGAAGGCATTCACCCCCACCTTCTCGTAGGTCGGATCCAGCAGATTCTTGTCGTTGAACAGATCGGTCGGATTCCAGGTGTACCCCGCCCCCCAGGGAAGCTGCTGTCTGCCGATGCGCAGATCGAAACAGGAGAAATAGAATGTCGCATACGCATTGTCCAAGAAATGCTCATCCGCCATCCGGATGGCGAACATCGGTGGCAGATCCTTGAACGACATCCTCATTCCTGCCAGATACTCCTCCACCACCCGATTCGGCAGAAAATCGAACGCGCTGTACTCCGTCTTCCCGTGGAACACGCGATAGACGATATCCCCGGCAAAATCGACGTTCTCCCCCACATCCACCGCCATGTCCAGCCGCAGTCTATCGTATTCCTGCAGCACCAGCTCCCCATCCAGCTCCTGCGGAAAAAACTGATTCTCGAAATATCCCGAGAATTCCAGTTCCTGCGCTCGAGCAGTCCCCACTATCACGAGACAGAGACAGACTACGCCCCAGCGGCCCATTGCTTCCGCGCCTTTCTCCGGCTCCCCTTGAGATCGTCCAGCACCGCGATCAGAGCCGGGATCACAAACAGCGTCAGCCCCGTCGCCACCATCAGCCCGAAGAGGATGACATTGGCCAGCGGCGACCACATCTCCGAAATCCCCCCGATCCCCAGCGCCATCGGCACCAGCCCCGAAATCGTGGTCAGCGAAGTGAGGATGATCGGCCGCAGCCGCAGCCGCCCTGCATTGATGATGCTGCGCCAGAGCCGCAAAACCGACGGATTATCACCGGCCCGCCGTCTGTTCATGAAGTCCATCAACACGATTGCATCGTTGACCACGATCCCCGCCAGCGCCACAAAACCGAACAGGGAGACGATACTGAACGGGTTCCCCGAAATCAGCAGTCCGAGGAGCGCGCCGATCAGGGCGAACGGCACGGTGATGAAGATGATCAGCGGCTGCGTGTAGGAGTTGAACTGCGTCCCCAGGATCAAAAAGATCAAAATCAACCCCAGCGCAAACAGCGACGATATATCGGCGAAGGCGTTCACAAACTCCTCGAACTGCCCGCCGATCCGGAAGGTCACCCCGGGGAATTCCTTCTCCAATCCCGGAAACAGCCCCCCCAATTCCAGATTCACCCGATCCAACGAGGTCGCCTCCTCGTCGATCTCACCGGTGACCATGATCGTCCGCTTCTGGTCGAAACGAGTAATCTCGGTCGGCCCGGGTCGGATCTGGAAATCCACCATCTCGCGCAGGGCGACCGTCCGCCCGTTTGCACTGGTCAACCGCATATCGAGCACATCATCTACCGAGGCGCGATGGCCCGGACCGTAGCGCACCACCACATCCACTTCCTCATCCCCATCCCTGAACTCCGTCGCATCGATCCCGTCGAAAGCGTAGCGCACATTCAGCGCCACGTACTGGACACTGAAGCCGTAGAGAGCCGCCTTCTCCTCGTCCACCTCGACCCGAATCTCCCGCTTGCCCGGCGGAAAGCTGTCGGCCACGTCGAATGTTCCCGGAATCGCCCGGATCGAATCCTGCAGCGCCAGAGATGCCGCTTTGATCTGATCCAGATACTTCCCCTGCACCTTCACGGAGATCGGCTTGCCCACCGGCGGTCCCCCCGAGTACTTCTCGAATTCGATTGCAGTCGGTCCGCTGATCCCCGCCGTCCGCTCTCTCAATTCATCTATCATCTCGTCGGTGGTGAGGGTGCGCTCCTCCTTGGGCCGGAGCTGGATCAACAGCTGCGCCACGTTCTTTTTGGTCAGCCACTCCTCGTTCCCCTGCAGCAGACCGACGTTGACGATCACCTCCTGCACCACATCTCCGGGCAGCCGCAGCGCTTCGCCCTCGAACTTCCGCATGATCCGATCACTCTCCTCCAGCGACGTCCCTTCGGGAAACTTGACCAGCAGTTTGAACTGGTCGAACTCCTCGTCGGCGAACATCTCCACGCCGATGATCGGAATCAAACCCAGGGAGGAGACCAGCACTACCACCATCAGCGGCAGCAACAAATAGCGCCGCCGCAGCGCCCTGATCAACAGCTTCTGATAGCCGCGTCGCAGCAGGATGAAAAACTTCTGCTCCCCCTTCGCATGCACCTTCGACTTCATCGTCCAATCCGCATAATGCGAAGGCAGCAGGAAGAACGCCTCGAACACAGAGGCGATCAGAGCCAGGGAGAAGACCAGGGGAATGATGCGCATGAATTTTCCCATGATCCCCGGCAACAGAATCAGCGGCAGGAAAGCGGCGATATTGGTCCCTATCGAGGCGAGAATCGGCGAGACCACCTCGCTCGTGCCGCGGATGGCCGCCTCGAAGGAGTTGTAGCCCATCAGCCGATACCGATGGCAGTTCTCCAGCACGATGATCGCGTCGTCGACAATGATCCCAAGCACCATGACAAGGGCGAACAGCGTGTTGCCGTTCAGGCTGTACCCGGTTGCGTGCATGAAGATGAAGGTGATGAAGAAGGAGATCGGGATCCCCAGCGACGCCAGCAGGGCATTGCCCAACCCCAGGAAGATCAGCAGCACCGCGAAGATGAGGGCCATACCCGTGATCGCGTTGTTGCGCAGGACATCCATGATCCGGGTGATATACACCGAATTGTCGTTCGTCCAGCTGAAAACCACCCCGTCCGGAACCTGTCCCTGATAGCGCTGCACCATCTCTTTGATATTATCGATCACCTCCATCGAGTTGGCATCGCTCTTCTTCGACAGCGAAAAAGTGATCGATGGATCCCCGTTGGTGCGCGACAGGATCGACATCTCCTCGCGCCGGTCCTGAACCCTCGCCACATCCTCCACCTTGATCCACCGCCCCTGCGACCCGGAACGGACGATAGTCCCCTCTATCTCTTCGATCGACTGGTACTCTCCCAGCGAACGGATCAGGTATTCCGACTTGCCAAAGGTGATATTGCCACCCGGCACGTTCAGGTTCCGCAGCTTGAGCGCCATGACCACTTCATCAAAAGTCACCCCCAGCCCGTTCAGCCGCACCGGATCCACTTCCACCCAGATCTCCCGCTCGGCCAGTCCCGACACCTGGACCTTCGCCACGCCCGCCAGGTCGCTCAGTTCCTCCTCCAGATCATCGGCGATCTTCTGGGCGTTGGCTTCTGGAATGGTGTACGCCATATTGACGGTAATGACCGGCAGGAAATCCCCGCTGCCGAATGTCTCGGTAATCGGATCCTCCGCTTCCTCGGGCAGCCGCACCTTGTCGAGTTCTGCCTTCAGGTCGGTGTAGCGCTCGCGAAATTCCCGCTCGGACATATCCTCGAACTTGACCAGCAGAAACCCGAACCCCTCACCGCCGGTCGACTGGATCTCGGAGATGTCGTCGACATCCTTGATCTCCGCCTCGATCGGATCGACGATCAGGTTCTCCGTCTCGGTCGGAGCCGCTCCCGGATAGGGCACAGTGATGAATATCCAGTTGAACTCCACCGGAGGATTGAGCTCCCGCGGCATGCGCACGAGTGAGAGCCCACCGAAGACGAACATCCCGATCATCAGCAGATTGACCAGAACCGGATTGCGGACGGAAAACTTGGCGATCGACATCGATCTTCCTTCCCCGCTGTCAGTAGAGCGTTTCGATCGAGACCAGAGTCTCGACCCCGAGATTCTTCATTCCGACTACGACGATCGTATCCCCCTCCGCCAGTCCCTTCCCAATAACCGCCTTCGCCCCCATCACCTCAGTGACTGCCACCGGTGTCAATCGCGCCCTGTCTCCCTCGATCCTGTACGCGTATCTATCCCCATTCCTGGAAACCAGGGCGCTCTCGGGAACCGCCAACCTCTTCTGTCCCTCACTCAAGCTCATCTCCACTTCCGCCGTCATCCCCGCCCTCAACTCCAGATCACCGACATTCGCCACCTGTATCTCCACGGCAAAAGCGCCGCTCTCCTCTTCAGCCTGCGGCGAGATAAAGCGCACCGTTCCAGCAAACCCCCGACCGTTGAGCGCCCCGACAGTCACCCGCACCGGACTGCCGCGGCGCACCCGGCCGATCAGCGCCTGTGGCACTCCCACTTCCACCTTGAGCGACGACAGATCGACCACTCGATAAATCGGCATGCCGGGACTGACCATCGTCCCCATCTCGATATACTTCCTGGCAATCAACCCCGAAATCGGAGAAGTGATGCGCGTGTCCAGATACTGCTTCTCCGCAGCACTCAGCTGAGCCAGAGCGGCCAACCGATCCGCCTCTGCCGCCTTGACCGCCAGCTCCGCATTGCGATACGCCAGAGCGGAAATATCCCCGTTTTCGAGCAGTTCCCCATCGCTCTCGAAGTTCAGCCGGGCGATCTCCAACCCATTCTCCGCCGACAACACCCGCGCCTTAGTCTGCAGATACTGACTCAGGGGAATCCGATCGTCGATGCGCGCCAGAGTGTCTACCGGATTCACCGCATCCCCCAACTCCGCTCCGATCCATTCCACCCTTCCCTGCCCTTCGGCCACCACTTCCACCATCTGCAGCGGCTGCAGCAGACCGATGAGAGGAACCGTCTGCTCGACGATCTGCGAGCGGACGACGACAGCCTCTACGGGCACTCTCCGTTCCTCCACCTCTGCGGCCATCTCTTCGACCTCAGCCGCCTGCGCTGCCTGTTCCGCAGACTCTTCCTCTCCGCAAGCGAAGAACCCCAGCAGGGATGCCGCGAAGAATACTGTCAAAAAGCGATGTGCATTTCCCATTAGATGCTCCTGGTCAATCACCTGAGTCCTCGTCAAAAATAACTCGCTCATTTCGCTGCATTCCCCAGAGCCTGCAGATGTTCCGAAATCGTCACCTTATTCCTGAATTTAGCCCAAGCTCTGAAATTTTCAGTTTGCATTCGCTACATATTTTCTCACGAAAAAATGAGCGCCGTTCCACGCAGAAAAGCGCTCAATTACTCGATCAACGATTCCATTTCCCCCAGCAGATAATGGAGTTCGACCGTCGCCGCGATGAGATCGTAGTGGCTGGTCACCTCGCTCAGCTGCGCGTTTTGCAGGCTCAACTTGGCGTCGATGAACTCGATGTTCGACACCCGCCCCTGCTCCTTCTGCCGCGCCACGATTCGATAGTTCTCCTCGCCGAGTTCGACGCTGGCCCTGGCCAGCTCCCGCTGCGCCTTCAGGTCGACAATCCGACTGACCACGTCGTTCAGCAAAAAACGCGTGTTCTGCACCTGATCGGCCAGCTCTTCCCGACTCTGCCTGTACTCGTAATACGCCGAGCGCGCCGCCGTATAATTCTGCAGACCGCTGAACACCGGCACCTGGAGAAACACCATCAACGTCTTGGGGGAATAGTCGTCCATCGCCAGCGTGTTGTTTTCGCGCCAGGCGTGCGAGTAGCTGAGCGACAGATTGGGCAGATACGCCGCTTTCGCCTGCCGATGGCTCAGCCGACTCACCTCCTCCCCCGCCCTTCCGGCCGCCAGAGCCGCATTCCCCTCGATGAGCGCACCGTCCGCCACCTGGCCCATCCGCAAAATCTCCGTATCTTCCCGCTGTGCCAATTCTTCGCTGATGCGCAGCAGCCGCTCCGGAACCGACTCCTCCACCGCAATCCTCTCCCCCTCTTCGGCTCCGAGCAATCTCCCCAACCCGGTACTGGCAGTGCGCAAACCCGCCTGGCTGCTGACTACCGCACTCTGCTGCTGCTTGTACTCCACCTGCCAGCGCAGCGCCTCAACGCGCGAGTATCTATCCGCCCGCTGTAACCGTTCCGCCTTCTCCAAATTCAACCGGGTTAGTTCCAGATAGTCCCGCTGCAGACGCAGCACTTCCCCCGCCTTCAGAACATTCAGATAACCGCTGATCACCTGGAACAGCAGCTGTTCCCGCCCGACCCTCTCCGTCCGACTTGCCACCTCCTCACCCGCTCGCGCCAGGGAAATCCCGTTCATCAACTGGGCGTTGAAAAGCGGCACGGATAGATCGAGAGAAGTGGCATACGATGTCTGGAAGACCGTCTGCGGAATCTGATCGGCCAACTCCGGCCCGAAGTACCGCCTGAAGTCCCTCTCGGCAAACGTCCGGTCGTCGATCCGGCTCATCCTCGTGCCCAGATTCAAAGTCGGCAGCAGCATCGACCAGGCGTGCTTGCGATCCCACCGCGCCTTCTCCACGGCAAACCGGCTGGACCGAATCAGATTGTTCCGTTCCAGCGCCCTGACGATTGCCCCCTCCATGCTCAGGCTCACCTCCTCCTGCCCCGCCGACGGTCGGACCAGCAGAATCCCAAACAGTAGGATTCCCATCAATCCCTTTCCCATTTTCCTCCTGTTTTCGACAACCATGCTTTCCTCACCTTCACTCCGGTACAGCGGCAAATTCACTCGGTTTCTCTCTCCAGGCGCGCTTCGACCCTCTTGATAACCTGATTGCACCAGCGGATCTTGGCCTTTGCCAGGGCGATGCCCATATCCAGCGTCAGCGCAAAGTGGTATTCCCTGTGGGGAAGATCGTCCGGATAATCGGGCTCACACTCCCTGAACGCCGCATCGCAGCCCTGCAATTCCGCCAGCGTCTCTTCCTGCATCTCCTTCAACTGCCGGACGAAAGAGAGCGTCTGCCCCAGATCTTCCAGTTCACCCATAAAGCACAGCTGGGCGACAAAGGCGTAGCGCTCATCCCCGAAGATCGGCTCGTTCCGCAGCCACTCCTGCAGCGACTTGCGACCGGCCGGCGTCAGCGAATAGACCTTGCGATCCGGTCCCCTCTCCGACGGTTCGACCTTGCTCTTGAGCAACCCCTTCTGCTCCAGCTTCTTCAACGTGCGATAGATCTGGCTCTGCTCGGCCGCCCAGAAATGGCTTATCATGCGGTCGAAGTGCTGCTTGATATCGTAGCCGCTGAGGGGTTTCTGCAGAAGCCCGAGAATGACGTGTTCTATGCTCATATTCTATCTATATGACAAGTGTTATAGTTGGCGACATGAATATATCACAAGTGCCATAGTTTTGTCAAGAGGAATGTGGGAATCCCCCATTGTCGCGATCCAGATCCCCCGCCGATTTCGCGATATATTGAGATTCTCGCTTACAGCGAATGACGGCTCCCATAGATTTTACGACATACTGCGATTTTCCGATTAAATCGCATGACGACTCCCATACAATTCACCGCCGCTTCAGCGCCTGGGTAGTAAACAATTCGTCCGCCAGTTCCACGTCGAAGCGGATCTCCACCGTCTCCATCACCGTCTCTCCGCCCTCCTGCAGATTGCGCATCACCATCTCCATCGGGTACCAGTGTCCGTCGATCTGGCGCACATCCCCGGTCGTCAGTCGCTTGAGCAGTGCCCCTTCCTCAAAGTAGTCGATCCGTCGGGTGACGAACTTCTCCCTCTCCGCCCACAGAATCAGCTTGGAATAGTGCGGCCCGTTCTCCGTCGGAATCAGCTCCAGTTGATAACAGGCAACTTTCTCGATCTCCTCTTCCCCCAGGAGTTTACAGGTGTAGTCCTCCTCTATGCTCCCGCCGGCCATGTCTTCGTACGCAAAGTCGCTCCCCTGCACCTTCCGCCTCCTGGCGTGACTGGCGAGGTGCCGCACCCGGTCCGTCTTCGGCGTGTAGAACCAGATGTCGTCCCCCTCGTTCAACATCAGAATCTTGTCCCCTTTCACCCGCCGGGGAGCGATGTAGACCAACAGCTGTTTGTCATTCCGGTCCCTGGAGTAAGTCTTTGCCTCCAGGGTCCGCTTTTTTCCACCCGAAGTGATTATGGTCTGTTTCGCTACCCCCTCACTCGACGCCACCCGCTCAGTCGCATCGATCCTGCGGATGATCTCCGCTACGGCGAGTTCTTCAGCCGCCGCCGTCATCGTCCCCAGGAAGACTATCAGTAGAACACTCCATCTATTCATTTTTGTCACCTCCTTCTCTACGTTCCAGCCAACCCAGCAAAGGTGGCAGCAGCAGCACCGACGCGAAAAAGCAGGTTCCAACGCCGATGAACAGCGCAATTCCCATACTTCCCAGCCCTCGATAAGTGGCAAAGACCAGTGACCCGAAGGCCAGCATAGTGGTCAGCGAAGTCAGCAACACCGCCTTGCCCGTGCTGGTGAATACTGTTTTGACTTTCCCCGCTCCCTCCGCTCGGTACCGATGCAGCAGATGCACTCCATCGTCGATGCCGATTCCCAGAATCAGCGGCACTCCGATCACGTTGAGCAGGGTCAGCTGTAGACCGGAGATCTGCATCACACCCACCATCCACACCGCCCCGATCACCAGCGGCACCATGGCCAGCAGGGCCAGAGGCAAACTCCGAAAATCCCACACCAGCAGACAGAAGACCACCCCCACGGTCAGCAGGGCGGCGATCTTCCCGTCCTCGGCGATGATGTCCATCAACACGTAGAAGATCGATGGTATCCCGGTGAAGCGTTCGTCGATCTCCCGCATCCGCCGGGTGAACAGATCCAGAAACTCCAGATCCTTCCACACCCCCTCCCTCGGATAGACCGTCACCAGGAACTTGCTCCCATCCCGGCTGATAAATTGATCGCGGATGTTCTTTGGCAGATTTTCGACATCCAGCGCTTCGATGGATGTCATCCCCAACGCCATCCTGCGGAAAGGGGGCTCGAAATGACGTTGGAAGCGGTTCAGGTTCAGCACCGCTGCTCCCCGATCAATTTCCAACCGCTCCACCAGACGGGCCACCATCGACTCCTTCGCAGCATCTCCGCCCTCTCCCACGACACCCTCCTCCTCCCCCTCAAGCGCACCGACGATCTCCCGGCACTTCTCGTCCACCTTCTCCTGTCCACCGATATAGGCCAGCTGCGCCAGCTCGACGATGTTGTCCTCCAGTCTCCACAGCTCATCCACGAGCGCTCCCATCTCCCCTTCCGATAGCTCTTCCATCTGGCCACTCTCCAGAAAATCGCGGATCTCCTCCAGATACACCGCCCGCCGCTCCTGTTCCTCCCTGGAAGGCACGTAGTCCGAAATGCTGGTCACCATGCCGACCATCTTCAGATCCTTCGCCTTCTCCGCCACCCGGCGGGCATCCTCCACCGACGCACTGGTCAACAGCACAAAGTCCGGCGTTACATCGAACTCCTCCTCCATCCTGTCCTGCAATTCAATGGAGGTGAGACCCAAAGGCTCCATATTCAAGTAGTTGTAGTCGAAGCTGATCTGCAGCGCCGCGTACAGCAGCAGCCCGGTCACAACCAATCCTCCCCCAATCGCCAACCCCGAACGCCGGCTGAGCCCATCCGCTGCGTTCCCCAGAAAACCGAACTCCGCCGACCGCACCCGATGCTTCTCCCGTCGCCACCGACTCAGCAGCCGATCGCGCCCCGAGAGCATAGCTGGAAGAACGATAATCGCAGCCAGCATGCAGCAGATCACGCCGCTCCCCGCCACGATCCCAAACTCCCGCATGCCGGCCGTCTCGGAGACCGTCAGCGTGAAGAAGGCGCAGGCCGTGGTGATCCCTCCGGTGATCACCCCTTTCCCCGACTTGAGCAGCGTCTGCCGCAGCGCCTCGCCGATATCCCACCCCGCCGCCCTATTTTCCGTATACCCCGAGATGATGTGGATCGAAAAATCGATCCCCAATCCGATCAGAATCACCGCAAACATCGAGGTCATGATATTCAGGCTGCCCACCGTCAGCGCCGCAATCCCCCCCGCCCAGATGATCCCCAGCAACAGGCAAACCCCGGCCAGCAGCGGCGCCACCCACATGCGGAAGGAGAGAATAAAGAGGGCGATGATCAGCAAAAAGGCGATCAGCGAAGTGGTATACGCATCCGCATTCGCCGCCACCATCTCATCCCTGGCCAGAGCCATCGTGCCCGTAGTCCCCGCCTCCACGCTCGGATACTTGCCCGCGACCCGGTGGACCACCGCATCGATGCTGTCCTCCCCCGCCACCACCCTGTCGATTTCGTTGAGCGTGAAGGTCGGCTGAGCAAAAAGCAGGATCATATCCTTGTCCTGCGAAATGAGATACTCGTCTCCCAGCAGAAACCACTCCGCCGCCTCTTCCGCAACTTCCGGATCGACCGACTCCCCCTCGGCCGCATACCGCTCTACCGTGCGCAACCAATGTCGAATCCCGTCCAGCTGGGCAATCGCCTTATTCTCCTTCTCCTTGGTGGCGATGCTCTCCTCATCGTCGACGTAGGTCTTCTCGAAACTGTCGTTGAGCGCCGTCATCCAGGGACGCAAATTCAGATCGCGGAAGACCCCCTTACTGTCGCGCAGATTCTTCTCCTTCTGCAGCATGAACCCGTGTTCCAGGAAGAATTCTCGCTCCTGTCTGTACTCCACCCGCTGCACATACTCGGTCATCCCCTCGATCAACGGCGCCAGCTCATCCGCAAACCGTTTCAACTCCGCTTCCTCCCCAGTGGCGGCGACGATGATCATCGACGCGGTGCTGAAGTCGTCGACCACCCGATTGAACTCCTGCACCATCGGATGATCCTGGGGCATCAGGTTCTTGAAGTGCATCTGCAGTTCGAGCTGCCCCATGAGCCACCCCATCACCAGAGTGACCACCAGCGCCCCCAGCAACACCCGCCCGGACCTTCGCTCCGCCCAGCCGGCTACGGCAATCAGTAATCTCTCCTTCATCTCGACACCATCCTTTTTGACCGACCAGCCGGTCAATTAAAATTACTCAAAAAAATCACGCCTTTATTCCCCTCAAAAAAACCTCCGTCAACTCCTCCCCCGCCTCCTCTAAAGGCAAGCCCTCCTTGTCCAGCACCCACTGCAGAAACAATCCATCCAGGGCGGCCAGCAGCGAGGAGGCGACCAGACTCGCTTTCAACGGCCGAAAGGTCCCCGCTTCAATCCCCTCTTCCAGGATCGCAGTGATATAATCCCGGTATTGATCGTACATGCTCTTCAAATCCAGCACCTGCTTTCCCCGACGAATTCCCTCCGCCCAAAATTCAAACATAATTTCCATATAATCAATATGTTGTACTGATAGGTCAATAAACCCCTTGACCAGCACCCGCATCTTTTCCTCCGGGTCGCTCAATCCCCACGTGCGCTTCCCCACCTCGGCTCCCATCGCTTTGTGCAGCAGTTCGAAAGAGGCGGCGAAAACCTCGTCCTTGCTGCGGAAGTATTCGTAGATCGTCCCTTTCCCGACCCCCGCCTCGACGGCGATATCAGCCATCTTCGCGTCGTTGATCCCCATCCGCGCAAAGACCGCCATGGCCGCCTGGGCGATCTGCTCTCTTTTGGCTTCCTTGTCGACGATTTTTGGTGACAATATTCCGATGTCCTTTTTTATGACCGACCAGCCGGTCAATAATAAACCTACCAATCTCTCTGCCTTCCGTCAAGTCGGCCTCCTCATTTTTCCCTATATTGACGTCGTCAATTTCGAGATTCATCAAATCATCTAAGAAAACCGCTCTATACCATCATCGGCAATCCCAACACATTCGCAGCAGCCGATCCCAGACCAAAAATTTCCAGGAGCCCAAGCATGACATCCAGAGACCGCGTTCTCCAGGTCATTCAACACAAAGAACCCGATCGCCTTCCCCTGTTCAAACCCAACACCATCGACACATACGAGCCATTTGACGAACGCATACAGGACTTCTTCGACCACTTCGAATTCGACCGCCTGGCCGGCCTGGGCGGCATCGGCGGCAGTCCCAGCGCCCGGCGCCAGCTTTCCGACGATACCTTTGAAGACGCCTACGGCTGCCGCTTCCAATACAAGGGGGTCGGCTTGCCCTACTGCGTTCACTCCCCCCTCGCCAACGCGCAGAGCGTGGAGGAGATCGAAGACTTCCCCTGGCTCGACCCCAAAACTCCCGATCTGATCGCCCCGGATGCAAAAGAAAAAGCCAGGGAGATCAGCGAGAGGGGCGAATTCGCCACCTCCGTCGGCGTCCCCGGCATGCTCTTCCACCAGTACCACTATCTGAGGGGTTTCGAGCAGTGGATGATCGACATCAAGCTCAACCCCGATATCCACAGAGCGATCGCCGACCACCTCCACCACATCCACTCCACTCTGGTGCTCAGATTGCTCGAAGAGGTGGGAGAATACACCGACATCGTCAGCACCGGCGACGATCTGGGCACCTCCACCTCCTCTTACATGTCCCCACCGGACTTCAAAGATTTCATCAAACCGTATTACCAGGACCTGATCGGACGGATAAAAACCCGTTTCCCGCACATCAAGTTCTACCTCCACTCCCACGGCCAGATCATGGATCTGGTGCCCGATCTCGTCGAATGCGGCGTGGACATCCTCAACCCGATCCTGCCACTCGACAACATGGACCCGGTGCGCCTGAAAAGGGAATTCGGCGACAAACTCAGCTTCGAAGGAGGCATCGACATCGAGCACGTGCTGCTCTACGGCAGCGTCGATCAGGTGAAGGAACACGTCAAAAAAGTGATCGACATCCTCGCCCCGGGCGGGGGCTTCCTGTTCAAAGCCCAGGCGATCAGCCCGCTCATCCCAGTGGACAACGTGCTAACCACCTATAAACTGGGCCTGGAATACGGTCGCTATGACAGGTGAGAAAAAGCGGATTCCCCGTTTGATTCAAGCCGAAGCTCCCGACAGATCGCAGCGCGAATAAAGCCCGCCTCAGTACAAGGTGAAGTTCCGCTCACTCCCCAGTTCGGAAAAACCCTGATCCTCGATCCCCTCCCCATTCCGAAAGATATGGACGGCATTGGGCGAGGTGACGATCAAATCCGGCCGACCGTCCCCCGTCATATCCGCCGGTACGAGAGCGCGCTCGTGCGGCTTCTCCTGGGGGAAATTCTCTGTCGGCAGTTCCAGCGTCAAAATCCGCTCCCCTCGCTGATCGTAAACGCCGCAGCTGTCGCCCACGAAAATCTCGTCCAATCCATTCCCGTTCCAATCCAGCAGGCAGTGGTGCCGCGCGTAGTTCGTCATCAGGAGCCCCACTTGCTCACCTTCACCGCTGAAAACCCACACCGGTCCGATGCCGGATTGATGATCGATATCCACCACGATCTGCGGTTCGGGTAAACCCGGCAGAACCCGCCCCACGTCGATCGATTCGAAGTGTTCGCCCGTAACTTCCCAGACCACTCCTCCCTCACCATCGAGCATCGAAATCGCATTCGCCCCACAGCAGGTCAGCGCCAGGCGAAAATCGGCCGGCGTCGCCCCCCGGCGATAGACTCGGCAGCAGTCCAGGTGGCCCCGTCCGATGTCGATCTTATCGGACTCGTAGACCCAGCGCACCGAGCCATCCGGATCGAGCATGGCGTATCCTGCCATAATCTCGTCGCGCCCATCCCCATCGATATCCACGGGTAGGGGCTGGTGGGCCGTCTTGTAGCCGCCGGGCTCCTCTACTTCCCAGAGCAGTTTCCCCTCCCGATCGTAGGCGTAGATATGCCAGTAGCGATCCTTGACCAGCACATCGGTCGGACACCCTTTGCCCGATAGGTCGCAAAACACCAGACAGTCGGTGGCATCTGCGGCAATCGGAATGCGGCGACGCTCCTTCCCCGTTGCCCCATCCAGTTCGACCAGTGCCCCCTGCGTGCAGAGCACGACTTCCCGGTTTCCGTCGCCGTCCCAGTCGTAGATCTGGCACGCCACATCGTGGTGCCAGATCCGCCGCCCGAAATTCGGCTCCCCCCAGCGCCACAGCACCGTGCCGTCGAGTTTCTGCGCCACCACGGCGCTCGTATAGTGCACATCACTTTCGTTGACGTTTTGGGCGCTGACGATCTCGACCTCGCCATCGCCATCCACGTCCCCCGCCACAACCCAGTGGCCGCCGCACTCGGGATCCGTCCGCACGCTTTTCCAGGGTTTTACTCCGGGCGCCGTCTGCGGCGATGCGTCGTTATCTCTCATATCGAATAACATAAAATTTGTCCACCTCCCTCTTCTCTTTGGGGTGCACAGCGCAAAATACGTCGATAAACGACGAAAAGTTTTCTCTTACTTCTTCAGGCTATAAGTATTACTCAACCTTCGTACTAACTCATCCTCGATGTGCCAACATATGGATTCTGGCCAACCCTACGAAATCTTCACGAGGGCCACCAATGCATCCTGTTTGCAACTGGAATCTTTAAACTTGTACAAGTATTTGGCAAAAGGCCCCACCTCTGGGATGGATCGGTCTACCCAATCGGCTGGTTGCATCTGATCCGGATCGTAGATCGCCAGGATATCTACGCGCAAGGACACGCTGCGGGCCAAGGGGAGAAACTCACGGAAGCGAAAACTAACCCCGCCGAAGTACCCAATACATTCCTCTGCCGAAAGCCCAACGCGCTCCGCCAGTTGGGCATCACCGGAAGTGCCATCCTCCCCATCGAACAATTGGCCCGTTGCGATCTCAATAGTGCTCGCGTGGAATTCATGATCATAACCGGCAAAATTCTTCTCCGCTTCCTTCCGGTGGGGATCGTATTTGTCGGTCCCCAACGCCAAGATTAGATCCGCCAGCTCATCCAGACTCTTGCCGGGATGTTCCCCCAAAGAAAGCGCTCGAACAAGGTAGGTCCCATCGCCCAGCCGTTCTTCGAGCAAGGCATCGACCTGACGCCCGATGCTCGTATATTCGGGCGGCTCGTCAATCGTGTATTCCGGTATTGCGATGGACAGCACTCGCGTCGCCATAAAATCGTCCATTTCTGGTGATGCGTTGGCGTTTCGATTTAGGAACCGAGGTTCTATTACGCCTAAATTGATTATTGCCGAGTTGATATTCCCATTTTGTTCCGAATATTTATTATTGACGGATAATCCGCCCCTACGATACGGCGCAGGAGATTCCCATGCAAGCGTTCCCCACCTTGTTCCATCGAGAATAGATCCCGATATTGGGTTTTCGTCAAAACGCTGCCCCGCACCGCAACATCACATCCGTTCAGGCGAGGCAAAATCGGCGCTATCGATCGCAAAGTAAACTCTGTGAGAGGAGGGGGGAATGAGTACACGCCTACATCAGATAACTGCAGCACTCCTGGGAATAGCCACTCTAATCGCGACACCGGCGGCAGCGGACATTCGTCTGCCCGCGATCTTCGGCGATCACATGGTCCTGCAGGCCGACCGCCCCATCCGCGTCTGGGGCTGGGCAGATGCTGACGAACCGGTGATCGTGACCCTGGGTGACGACCGCGCCATCACCAGAACAGATAGTCAGGGCCAGTGGAAGGTGGTGCTGCCGCCCAGGAAGGCCGGAGGACCGTGGACGTTGATCGCTAAGGGCCGCAACCGCATCGAGTTGGAGGACGTGCTCATCGGCGAGGTTTGGATCGGCTCGGGACAGTCCAACATGCAGTGGTCCGTGGCCGCCTCGGCCGATAAAGAGGCGGAGATTGCCGCCGCCGATCATCCCCAAATCCGCCTCTTCACCATGGCGCACACAACCGCCCTGGAGCCACAGGAAGAGGCGCAGGGCACGTGGTCGATGTGCACTCCGGAGACCGTTGGCCCCTTCTCGGCTGTAGCCTACTTCTTCGGCCGCGAAATCCAGCGAGAATTAAACGTTCCCGTAGGCCTCATCAACTCATCGTGGGGCGGCACCATCATCGAGGCGTGGACCGACCGCGCATCTCTGGAAAAATTGGGCTCGTTGGACAAAAGACTCGCCACGTTCGACCAAATCTACGCACGGCTGCCCGAACTCGAGAAAGAGCAGGAGCAGGCAGATGAGGCGATGAGAAAGGCCCTGGCCGACGACGGCCCGGCAGCGCCCGGTCTGGACGACAGTGCCTGGAAACAGATGGAAATCCCAAACCAGTGGGAGCAGGGAGGACTTCCCGGCTTCGACGGCCTGGTCTGGTTCCGCCGCACCGTGGAGATCCCATCCTCCTGGGCGGGGCGCGATCTGATCCTGCAACTGGGACCGGCGGACGAGGTCGACGATACCTACTTCAACGGCGTGCGCATCGGCGGCATGGGCTCCTTCGAGCCCTGGGTCAACGTCTACTGGGACCAACCGCGCGAGTACCGCATTCCAGGCCATCTGGTTCAGCGAGAAAACAACGTCCTCGCCGTACGCATCATCGACAAGGCCGGTGCGGGCGGCCTCTGGGGCTCCCCAGCCGAAGAGATGCAGTTACTCCCGGCCGACGCCAGCGCCGACGGCGATTCCCCTGTGTCCATAGCCGGCAGCTGGCGCTATCTGCAGGGCCCCGAACTGACGACCATCGAGTCCCTGAGCGGTCCCAATAATGCGACCGTCCTCTACAACGCCATGATCCATCCGCTGCTGCGCTTCCCCATGCGCGGCGTGCTCTGGTACCAGGGCGAGGCCAACCGGGGCCAGGGGTTGGAATACGAACAGCGCATGCGCGCGCTGATCAACGGCTGGCGACGGCTGTGGAATCTGGGCGACTTCCCGTTCCTGTACGTGCAACTGGCACCGTACCGCTATGGTGGCGACGCTACGCTACTGGCCCAAATCTGGGAAGCACAGCGCCGCGTGCTGACCCTGCCGAATACCGGCATGGCCGTGACCACCGACGTCGGCAACGTCGAGGATATCCACCCGATCAAAAAGCAGGAAGTCGGCCAGCGATTGTCTCTGTGGGCGCTGGCGCACACCTACGGTCGTGACGACCTGGTCTACTCCGGTCCACTGGCCACTTCCGTTGCCCGCGAGGGAAACCGACTTCGCGTCCATTTCGCCTTCGGCGTCGGTTTGGCAGCGCGTAATGGGAGAGAGCTTACCTCCTTCGAAGTTGCCGGTGCCGATGGGCAGTTCCACCCGGCCACCGCGAGCCTGGACAGCGAGACCGTACTGCTCCACAGCCCAGCGGTCTCCACCCCCGAGCAGGTCAGATTCGGCTGGCATGAGGAAGCAAATCCGAATCTGATCAATGCGGAGGGCTTGCCCGCGTCTCCATTCACACTAACTGTCCGCTGAGTACAGAAAGTCGGCCGGTCGATTCTACAGTTCGACCGGCCGGCTGCAAAAAACAGTGGGACCACCTCACTGTGGACCCATATCAATTCAGGCAATACAAGGCAGAGGTCTCATCTCACCTCGCTCGAAGCGGGATTTAGACGGATCTACAGACACCACACCGGCATCTGTTCCCGGTGTGCCTGGAACAGATCGTCGACCAGAGCACAGATACTCTTCGTCGACAGGACCGCCGATGCCAGAGGTGAGACCAGCGCGGCGTGGTAGACATGATCCCGATTCTGGTCGAGAATGGCCCGCGTCGTCAATTCCTGGACATTCAGGTTGGTCTGAATAACGGCCGCACACTGCGGCGGCAGTTCCCCGATGTGCGTCGGCTGCACGCCGTTGTGGTCCGTCAGACAGGGCACCTCGACGCAGGTATCGGTCGGCAAATTGGTTATCAAACCCTCGTTCAACAAATTGCCGTTGAAGACAAACGGCTGCCCGGTGACCATGGCGTTGCAGATCTCGGAGGCGTACTCGCCGGACGACCTGTCCGGAATCTGGAACGCCTGCACCTCTTCGCCCGTCTCGGCATGCCCGCGCCGCATTCGGCTTTTGGGAGTAAAGGTGATCTCCCCTCCCTCGGCCAGCAGATTCTTCCCCACTCGGAACGCCTCCCTCACCTTCTCGTAGATCTCCACATTCTCGGCACTGCGGAGGAGGTACTCGTCGACGGCGATATCGTACTCCTCAATCAGTTTATCGCTCTTGATGAAATAGGGAAGGTATTCGGAAAGGTGGAAGCTAGACTCGGTCATGAAGTAGCCCAGGCGACGAAACATCTCCTGGCGGACCCGCTCCTGATCTCTATGGGTGGTGTCGAACGCCTCTCGGATACGCGGATAGGCATCCTCCCCATCCACCTCGTATTTGAGGAAAAAGGCGAGATGATTGATGCCGGCACACAGATAAGTCACCCGGTCGAAAGGCGCGTCGATGTACCCCGCAAGCCTTCGGGCGGTCCCAAAAACACCGTGACAGAGTCCCACTCCCTTAATGGCAGATCCGCGCAGCACTGCGGCCATAACCATGCCCATCGGATTGGTGTAGTTCAGCATGGGCGCATTGGGACACAGCTCCTCCATATCCCTGGCGATATCCAGCAGCACCGGTGCCGTGCGCAGGGCGCGGGAGATGCCGGGCACCCCCATGGAATCGCCGATGACCAGTTTGAGGCCGTGCCTGCGGCAGATGTCGAAATCAACCTGGGTGGCCGCATCCCCCCCGACCTGGAGCATGATGATGACGAAATCCGCCCCGTCGAGCGCCTGACGCCGATCCGTGGTAGCGACAAACGTAGCACCGGCGTTCCGCTTCTCGTTCACCACTGCCATCGTATTCCTGGCGAATTCCAGACGCTCTTCGTCGATGTCCATGAGCCGGATCTCGGCATCCTTGAACGCGTCGAAAAACAGCAGGTCGTTGACGAGCTTTCTGGAAAACGATACGCTCCCGGCCCCGATGATGGCGATCTTCTGCATGAATTACTCCCTCTCTTCTGTGCTCAAGAAAGATTCCGTTCGATGGGGTATCTCCCAAAATCCCGCACCGCCTGACGCATCGCCCGGTAATTCTCCAGCCTGGTGCCCGGTTGAATCACATTGCCCGTGGCGATGACCAACCCACCACCCGGCCCGGCCTGCTCGATGGCGTAGCGCACTTCTTCGCGAGCCACCACCGGCTCCGCCTCGATCAAAGTAGCGCAGTTCACCCCACCGAACAGACAGAGCTTCCCGGCGTAGCGCTCCTTCAGGAGCTTCATATCCATGCCGATGTCCGGTTGAATACCGTGCCACCCGTCGATGCCCAGTTCGACAAAGCTGTCGAGGATCTTCCACACATTCCCATCCGTGTGCTTGATAAAATATCCCCCGCGGGCGTGACACGCCTCGCACTGCCGCGCCAGTCCGGGAAGAATGAACTCGCGGTACCGCTCCACCCCCATCACCGGTCCCCGATTATCCGAGTAGTCGTCCGTAGTCATTACCGCATCCACTCCGGCATCAAAAAAAGCGTCGATATACGCAATGGAGTGCCCCACATACACCTCCACAGCGCGATGCACAAACTCCGGATCGGTGACCATGCGCACCAAAAACTCATCCATCCCCACGGTGGCGCCCCACGGAAAGGTTCCATCCACGGGCGACCGGGCGATGATGAAATGAGTCTCCTTCAGTTCGCCGACCACGTGACGCACCGCCTCCAACTCGGACGGATCCACAACAAACGGAGCCTCCAGGTCGGACAGATCGTCGATGGTCAGTTCGGGAAACTCCCTGCGCACGGCGATATTCCCGGCATCGGGGTTCAGAGTCACCTCGAATCCCTCCGCATCGATCCACGAGTACGGCCCCGTCATCTCCGGCCGCACGTACTCCCGCGCCGCCGGCACCGCCGGCACGCGCACGAAGTCCCACTCCAGCACCCGGGGTAGCTCCACGTGCGTGGCACAGTAGTCGGCCACCAGCTTACTGCGGCGCCCGTCCCACAACGCCTCGAGTTCAGCGCGGCCGGTGCTGGATATCGAAGGTCTCCCGAGAATCTGTCGAACCAAATTCGGGTCTACCTGGTTTTCACCCGTGGGCACCCGATCCCCCTCGCGATACGCGAGAGCGGCGATGATGCGCTCCCTACCGGTCATCCTCTCCTCCTTGTGCATTTCGGAGCTTTGCTCCTCGCCATCCCCTATTCCGCCACTTCCAAAACCGCCCGACGCACGGTGAAGTTATCTTCGCTGGAGAAGACCATATGCACCGTCTTCCCATCCTCGCTCATCCACTTTGTCGGAAAACAACCCAGGTCACCCGGCCCTATGTCCCACTGCTCCGAATAGAATACGGTGCTCCACGGTCCCCACGGCTCGGGCGCCTCGTACAGGCTAAAGCCGCCGTCGAAGCGGGTATCCGCTCCCTTCGTCGTCAGCTGCTGCCACCAGAGATACCGCCCCAACCCGGCGTTGTAGCTGATGGAAGAGCGCCGACTCTGTCCCGGATGGGTAAAAACCGGGCCGCGATCCGCGATATTCTGCGCCCAGACCGGTTGCCCTTTTCCATCCATCTCCTGGAAAAACTCATACCCTTCGCGACTCTTCAGATCTTCCGGCAGCACGCGCATCAAAACAAACGAGTCCACCGCATCGTACGCGCTCGGGTTGTCGTGTGAAACGATGTACACATACTCATCCCGCGCCCCTGCGTAATTCTGCCCGAAGTTGACAAACGTCGGATGTCCGAACTCCTCGAAGACCCAGTCGCACCAGGTCCAATTTTTGGAGTGATCGGTAGACCATCCCAGGCGACTGCACTTCCCCTCGCGATTGGCATTGCGGACCCACATGTAGAGCACGCTACCCACCATCACCAATCCGCTCGACTTCTCCCCCTGTGGCCCCGGCCCTTCGAACTCCCCGGTTTGCGAGCGGATATTCATGGCGATGAAGTCCTTCGGTCCACCCACGATCACCCCCAAGCCCAGACTCAATTTCCCCTCGATCTGCGGCTCGAACCCGTACCCGTCCCCGTACGCAGTGTACAGGTTCCCATCGTCCGCCCAGGTCATCGGCCAGTTATCGCTCCCATCCTTCCTCTTTTCTCCCCTTGCCAGCCGCAAAACCTGACTCGGCGGATCCCAGGTGATACCGGTAATGGTCCGACTCGCCGGATAGGGCGGCTGCAACGCAAAACTGTCCACCACCGGATCGAACAGGTAATCGACGACCCCGTTCCAGAATCTCTTCGCCTCCGGATCCGGATCCAGGGCGGAGCCGTTGCGCACGATGATCAGATCCCTGCTTGGAACTCCCAGCAAGATCTGATTCCCCGCCCCCGCTCCGGCAAAGGCATCCCCCGGCAACTTCTCCCAGATTCGATCGAAGTTACTCCACCACCCCAGGCCGGATCCCGGAGTGCGATCCCCTATAACCCGCTGCGCTTCGGACACCGGCGTCCCCGCATAGGCCAGTGCCTCCCGCACTACCGCCGGACCGATCAACTGCTGCCCTTCCCACGCTCCTCCGTTCAGCATGAGGCGCCCGATGCGCGCCACCGCTCGGGCCGTGAAACCACCACCACCCCAGTTGGCCACCAGCGGCAATTCATCGATCTCAAAGGTCGTTCCGTATCCGATAGACCAGTCATCCCCGGTCAGTCCAACCGGCTCGAATACCCGCTCCTGCAGAAGCGTGCGGATATCCGGCCATTTGCTCCCCTGCAGTGCCGCCGTCACCGTATAGGCCAGCATCGCCATGCCCGGGTTGCTGTAGTCATACGCAGAGCCTGGCTCGAAGATCACCGGAGCTTCATCCCGCGCTAGAGTGAACGGATCCGGCTCCTGACGCCAGAATCCTCCCTTCCATCCCGGCAGCTCCATGTGGTCGCCGGAAATCTCCCGTCCTTCCGCCCGCGCCCGTTCGCAATCCTCTTCGCTCAACTCCGCATCCTCGACGCCCGAGCTGTGGGTCGCCAGATGGCGAATACTGATCTTCGCCTTGAGCGGGTCGTCTTTCCATTGGGGCACGTACTCACACGCCAGGTCATCCGGGGTGATCAACCCGTCGTCCATGGCCACCATCAGCGACAAACTACCGACAAGCGCCTTCGCCAGAGAGGCGGTGTAGTGCTTCTTTCCCGCATCAAAATCATCCGCATAACGCTCGAAGAGAATGCGGTCTCCACGCGCCACCAGAAAGGTCTTGGTCCCCCTTCCCTCGAGTTCCTTCCACGCGCTTTCGAGCCTGTCAGAGATCAGACCCCCCTCTTCCGGAGACGCCGTTTGCCACTCGAACCCACTTGCCATGATCGAACTACCTCCTGTGAACAGTGCAACCGACAGAATGCGAAACAGATACAGTGCCGATTTCCCCCAAATGCGCTCCGAGAGAAGATGTTCCCCGGAACCAAAGCCTGCGAATGCGCGCCTGGAACCCCTTGTTAGCTTTCTATATCATCCTCATCCTCATCCTCATCTTCATCCTCATCTTCATCTTCATCCTCATCTTCATCCTCCCAATCTTCAGCCTCCTCTATAAAATCTTCAGGATCTTGGTAACCATCAGTAGAAGCAGAGGAAGGCCCCATACTGCTGCTCAGAGCAGATTGCGTCGCCTCATTGGTCAAGAACTGTATTTCTTGCTGCATTTGTTCATTGAGAGATGCCACATCGTCCGTTCGTCCCTCCTGGGCCGCTTGCGTGAGCAGTGCGACATATTTCTCTTGAAGTGCCCTTATCTTTTCCTGCAGAACATTCTCATCCATTTTTCTTTTTCCTTCCAGATCTGTTCCGGCTTTTCCCTGGCATCGAGCTAGGAAATAGGTATTCACCTCTCCCCTAGCTCTTGAACCGTTTCCAGTTTTCCATCACCCCCTCGGGCAACAGGTAATACGGCTCCGCCGCGCTGTCCACGGCATAGGCGAGTCCCAGACGGGTGAGGACGCGGTGCGCGGGATAGCAATAGAGTCCGTCATACCGTTCGCCAAAGGCGCGCTCCACAGCGACCATACTCCCCGCGGTACCCCCTCGCTCGACGAGGATATCGAGCAGTTTTAGCGCATAGTCGGTGCACTTCCCCAGCGCCCGCTCGTAGTATCCCTCCGCCGAAATCAGATCCATCAGCGCCGCCAGCAGTCCCTCCCGCTGCTCCCACTCCGGACCGTCCTCCTCTATCAGACCGTAGACCTTCAGCGCCCGCTGCATCTGCTCGAGTTCCCCCGTGTTCAGCAGGTTCAGGCAGAAGTCGATCGGCATTTCAAGCACGTTGTTGCGCAGTCGCTTCAGATCGAATGAGACATCCTCCACCTTTTCCCCAACCACCTCAATCTCCTCCATGGTGGATGGACCGAGCCCGTAATCCCGACACAGGCGGAACAGTTCGTATTCTGCGGCGATGAATCCCGCCATCTGGCACGCCACCACATCCGTCGCCACCGGATTCGTCCCGGCGACCAGGGTATCCAGCCGAATCCAGTGCCCTCCCCCGTCGCTCCCCTCCAGCGCATCGACGATCGCCAGCTGGGTCGGCACCACCGCGTTCATGGCGCAGATCGCCTTTGCCGCATTCGGCTGATGGGCGCCCATCTCGGTGCCCAGATCGCCGGGGATGGCGTACTCCGGATCATCTGCCCGCTCCCGCGAGTCTTTGTTGTGGCCGTAGTAGCGCGCTCCGTACACGCCGATGAGGTTCTTGAGACTCAGCGATAATGGATTGTTCCCCCAGATCTTGAAAACCGGCAGGGAGATGAGCACGTCGCACTCGGCCACCGCCCGAGGCACCATGATGTAATCCCGCCCCAGCCCTTCCGGCACCTCCTTCCGGACGCCTTCTTCCAGATTCAGATCGACCAACTCCGCCCCGTAGCGCGCCGCCACCCCGTCCATCCCCTGAAACCGAAATCCCTGACTCGTATAGACATCCGCCGACCCTTCGCCGATCATGATCTCTCCCGCTCCCGCCTCCACCGCCAGACGCACCACCGCTTCGACCAGTCGGGGATGAGTAATGCCGCGATTGGTGGGTGGAAAGACGAAGTTCGGTTTGATCAGCACCCGACTCCCCCGGGGCACGATATCCCCCAGATCGCCCAGAAGTCCGACTACTCTCGCCAGCGCTTCGTCCAGGCGCTGCTCGTTCACTCTCACAATTCCCACGCGTTCGGTCGACATGAGATAACTCCTCACTCCGGAGGACCTGATACCAGATCCTCCTTTTTTGCGTTCGAATGTATAGGGGTTCAACTGCGGAAAATAACGCGAGACGAATCCCCAAGTCAAACCGCAACTGCGTCACACGCGGGAGAATTTTGAGGATTTCAACTCCTCCTATGAACGAGGATAGTATCTGTTGGCGATTATCTCAAAAAAGAGGCCGACTCCGAAGAGCCGGCCTCCCGTGCACAGCAGCGGAACCCTGGAAGGAAAAACCATCTGCCGTTTTTAACATCTCCTCATATCACCGTCAAGTGCTTCGCCTCCCTCAATCGACGCCGTCGCCGCGCGTACGGCGTTTCTATGTCGTACCGCCGACATAGCCGGCTGAAACTCCTCATGTTGATACCGAGCGCCTGTCCCGCCCCTTCGTTGCTCTTGTAGATCCGCGCCACGCGCTCCACCTGTTCGCGAGTAATCCCCTTGTCCATTTCTATCCTCCTCAATCTATTTTGTCCGCCATCTTGGGCTGATGTATGTTGATCAATCCGTAGATTCCTCCCATCCCGGCGCCGTCGTACACCCGGATGGCGATTGAATTCTTGCCGCTGTATTCGACCGCCTTGCTGATATCCACGGTAAACGGCCGATTCCAGATGTGGTGTTCCCCGACCAGCTTCCCATTGACATAGATCCAGGCATCCTTATCCACCCCGCCGAAAGACATGAAGACCGGCTTCTCCTTATCCGCTTTGACCTCCACTTCGGTTCGGTACCAGGCAGCCTCGTCGTACTGTTCGTATCCCTGGTCCTCCCACGCCTCCCCGATCAGGATCTCCGACCAGTGCCCGGCGTTGTAATCCTTCTTGCCGTACTCCGGGTCCTGACCCTGGGGCGTAGTCCCGAAGTCGAGCTGAAACTTCCACTTCATCGGCACCTCGGCGACCGTGTCGTACGGATAGCGGATGGAAGGCGCCTGGTAGGCGTATCTCTCATACCGCTTTCGCGATCGACTATCGAAAAGGCGACCGACAAAATTCAATCTGCTCCGCCCTTCGACCGATCCTCCCTTGTTGGTGATGAAGCGGCTGACATCCTCGCCTTCGATAGCCTGGTGGATTTCGACCAAACCGTAGATCCCTCCCATCCCCGCCGTATCGTACACGTAAATCGACACCGTGTTTTTCTCACCCCGTTTGACCCCCTCGGTGATATCCAGGATAAACGGCCTGTCCCAGAGGTGGTGCTCCCCCACCGGCTTCCCGTTGATGTACACATACCCATGCTCGTCCACCCCGCCGAAAGCCATGTATATAGGACGCCCTTCATCCCCGGCGTCGATCTCGATCTCCGTCCGGTACCATCCCCCTCCGTTGTAATTCCTGAATCCCTGATCCTCCCACGCCTGCCCTATGCCGATCTCCGTCCAGGCATCGTCGTCGAAATCCCCCTGGGCGTACTGGTTGTTTCTCCCCGGCTTTCCCTGAGCGAAATCCAGCTTGAATTTCCACTTCATCGGCACTGTGGCCACGCTGCGGAAGGCGTAGGGAATCCTGGGCGGGGTAAAGGCGTATGAGTCGAACTGGCCGGTCCCCCGAGAAGCGGTCTCCCAGATCTCCTGAGTAGCGGTCCCCAGATGTAGGGCAGCAGTTTCCAGATGCATCCGTTCGGCCTCCCGGGTCGCCTCTCCCCAGCCTCCCTCTCTGCGATTCCATTCCTCGGCCAGAGTGACGTTCAGATCCCGCTCCTCTCTCTCGAGCTGCTCTTCCCGCTTCTGTGCGGAACGGGTCTTCTTGGCGGCAGCAACCGTGGCCCGGGGCTGGTCGGGAAACCTCTCGGGCAGCCTGGCATATGCCTCGCGTGCCCTCTTCAGTCCCAGTTTCTCCTGGCAGATGCCGATGCGGAGCTGAGCCCGGGCGGCCAGTGCCTTCTCCGTTTCGGCGTATTTTTTGATCACCTTCTCGTACAGATCGATCGCCTTCTCCAGTTCCCCCTGGCCCTTCTCCGCCATGAGCGCCTTCTGGTAATCCTCTTCGACCGTCTCCGCATGGAGCGCGCTGCCGATCAACAAACAGGCGATGCACCAGATAAAAAACCACATCCATTTTTTCATGATCTGCCTCTCTTTCACAAGTGCTGTTGAAAGCTCTACACAAAAAAATACCCCTGACAGTGAACCGAGTTGTCAGGGTTTTGTTAAGTTGGTGTTAAACGTGTGTTAAAAAGGGGGGAAAGACTTGGGGTAACGGTCCCCGGATGGCTTCCAGGGAATCGGGTGAAAAATGGCGAGGGCTTAGAGCGCCAGTCTGTAGCCGGTGCCGTGTACGGTGAGGATGTGCTGCGGATCGGCCGGGTCCTCCTCCAGCTTGGCGCGCAGGTCGGCGACGTGGGTATCGACCGTGCGCGTGGTCGGGTATACGTCGTAGCCCCAGACTTGCTGCAGAATATCGGCCCTGGAGACCGCCTTGCCGGCGCGCTCCCAGAGCAGCTTGAGAATGCCGAATTCCTTGGGCGATAGATGCACAGGCTGTTCGTCCACCAGCGCTTCAAAGCGTCCGAAGTCTATGTGGGCCTTACCAAATTCCAACAATTCGCCTGTTGGACCACTATTCCCACTATCGCTGCGCCGCAGCCCCGCCCTGATCCGCGCCATCAGCTCCAGGATGCCGACCGGCTTGGTCAGGTAGTCGTCGGCGCCGATATCCAGCCCCCGCACCTTATCCGCCTCCTCCCCTCTGGCCGTCAGCATGATGACCGGTGTATCGATCCCCTCTTCCCGCATCCGGCGACAGATCTCGTATCCGTTGACCCCCGGCAGCATGATATCGAGCAGCACCAGATCGGCCTGACCCGAAAGCGCCAGCTCCAACCCCCGGTTGCCGTCGCGCGCATCCAGCACCTCGTACCCCTCGAATTCCAGGTTCTCGACCATCGGTTCGGCGATCGATTCTTCATCTTCGATGACGAGAATAGTCGGCATATCAGCTCCTCTTTACAGGCAGGGTCATCTGGAAGAGACTCCCTCCCCCTTCCCTGGCCATCACCGCAATCCGCCCGCCGTGTGCATCGACGATGCTCTGGACCAGAGCCAGCCCCACGCCCGTGCCGGTGGCCACGCTCCCATCGGCATTGGAAGCCCGAAAAAACTTCTCGAAAATCTGCTTGTGCTCCCCCGCAGGGATGCCGATCCCGCGATCCGCCACCTCGATTACCTGCTCCTCCCCCTCCCCACGGACCTCCAGCGTCACTTCCTTCCTCTCCGGAGAAAACTTGATCGCATTGCCTATTAGGTTCGACACCGCCATGGCGATCGCCTCTCGATCCACCCTCACCAGCGGCAGTCCGTCGGCGACCTCCACGCTCAGCGCAAAACCCCGCTTGTGCAACACCGGCTCGAAAGGCTCCAGCGCCCCCCGGGCGATCTCCCCCAGGTCGCACATCTGAAAATCATAGCTCTTGCGCCCACTCTCGATCCGCGAAAAGGCCAGGATATTATCCACCAGCAGCGACAGGCGCTCACTCTCGCGCATCACCCTTTGGAGTAGTTCGTCGTGTTTTTCTGGAGAGCGGTAGCGCCCGGTCAATACCGTTTCCGCATTCATGCGGATGGCGGTGAGCGGCGTCCTCAACTCATGCGACACGTTGGCCACGAATTCCGAGCGCAACCGCGCCGTGTGCAGTTCTCGGCCTATGTCCCTGAAGATCATGTATCCACCCAGCGCCACGATACCAACCAGCACGAAGAGACCGGCCACCAGCCGCCAATTTTCCTTGCGATAGACATCGATCGCCGCAGAAGCATCGATCGCGTAGATACCCAGACGCATATCCTCTGGCGGCAGCGAAATGGCCAACCCACTGGTGGCCGCAGCCACGGTGTAGATAGTCTCTGCGCGCTCCTCGGCAAATTCCCCCTCCTCGCCGACATCGAACAATTCAAAATCGAAACCCCGATCCCCGTAGCTGCCGACAATGGTAGAATCCGCCATGGCCGCGCGCAGTTGCTCCAGATCGAAGAGCAACCCAATCGTCTCCGCATCCCCAAATCTGCGCAGATACATCAGAAAACTCCCGCCACCGGGACGCAATCCTGAGCAGTACCCCGTCTCTCCCTCCGCCCGGCTGACCAGCAGATCGGCAAACTCCTCGGCGAAACCCATCCGCTCCTCCACCTCGCGAAGATCCGCTATCAGCTCCGGCGAAACAGTCCCTTCAGCGCTCCACCGCTCAACCAATTTACCGGCTTCCTGGAGCGTCTGTCGACAGCCCGGATAAAGGGGATAACGGCTAACGAGCAGCGCCCCGGCCCACCCCGAGAGAATCCGCCCACCCTTCCCGGCTCCCAGATACCCGGCCAGGCGCAGATGGCTGAGAGTTGCGGGATGCGCTCCGTCGGCGTCGAAGGAGAGATTGTAGAAGGTGAGCTTGCGATGGATATCGACCGCCGCCTTCACATCCCCGACCCGCAGGGCGCAACGCCCCAGGCTATTCAGCACCTCTGCGTTCTCCCCGTCGGACTGCGCCACCTTCCACGCCTCCCAGTACGCCTGGAGCGCCGCCTCGTACTCCCCCTTTTCGAATTCCAGCAGCTCTCCCTGCTTCAACGCCCTGACGAAAACGGGCCGTCTCTCACTCAGCGACAACGGCAGGACCAGAGGATTGGTCAAACTCCCTTCGCCGTCCATGATGAACGCCCGCTCCACTTCGGCGAACGATTCGTAGATCCCCAGCTCGATACCGGGCATTTCGGCATAGGCGAGTTTCTGCGCGATTTCACTGATCCGCTGCTCGAACTGTTCCTGCAGCAATCGGGCCATCAGTTGCTGCTCTTGGAGCACGCTCTCCCGCTCATCCTGCAGCGACTGGACGCTGCGATAGGTCAGGAACGACACGGGCAGGAGAATCAACCCGATGAAAAACAGAGCCCATCTAATCCAAACGCGCGCCATAAGCCCGACCTATTGTTCCTCCCGTTCCTCGAACCAGTACTGGCTGACGACCTGGAGAATCTGTGTGGCCGCATCCTCGTACAGCGAATCTAATTTCTGCTGTCCGCCCGGCTTCTCCTTGTGCAATACGACGATCAGCGGCGGCTTCTTCTCAAAGAGCGTTTCCCCCGTTGATACCTGCTTCAACTTCACACCGATCTGCGCCATGCAGGTCGAACGCTTTGCCGTCCACTCCTCCTCGACGCTGCGCCAGACATCGAGGGCTAAAACCTCGTAGCTGAGCCAGTAGTCGCTCGACCACCTGACGAATCTGAGCGGCGACTGGCGGATCTTCTCGATCAGCAGCGGCTGAATGTATTGGTGGATATCCGCGGCCTGCTCCATGATGAATCCTTCGTCGCGGCTGCCGAAAAAATCGACAAAGGCATTGCCCTCCGCCTCACTGTTCATTCTCCGCTGCAGGTCTTCCTCCAAATCGTACGAACTCCGCCCTTCGATCATCAATCCCTTTCCAGCGGGAATCTGGTCGAACGAGGCATCCGGAGCCGACGCAACAGCCACTCCCTTTTCTCCTCCGCTAGCGGCGACGCTCTGGACGGTTCCGCCTCCCCCCTCCTTCCCAACCAGGCTCTTGAGCAACGAGCGAAATTTCTTCTCCAGGAAGGGCTGCGCCTTCTGATGTCTGATATCCTCCTGAAACTCCATCTCGCAAAACGAATACCACTGGGTGACGACTTTCCCCGACGCTACCTCCTTCAGTTCGAATTGCTCCACCAGTCCCCGCTTTTTGTACATCTCCCGCTCGCTGATATTGGCTCCCCAGGATGGAATCTCCCACCCTATATATCCCTTCTTCAGGATGTGATCGGGCACATTTCGGGCAAACCACGCCCCGGACAGGGTCAGCTCCCAGGTTGGCGGATGCAGTTTGACGAGCTGCGGATCGTACTGGATCACCTCCTCGAAAATATCCAGATCGCGCACCTCCCGCGTCAAATTCCACAAAAGATAGCTTTTTTCCACCGCAGATATCGCCGTCATCGGCGGCACCATCTCCGTCTCCCCAAAGGGATTCCCATCCCTCCCGAGTTGCACGACCAGCACCCCTTCTCCCGCTCCGGTCGTCTCCGCATCATCTCCTCCAGCTTCGGGCGCCAAAACGCGGACGAGTCGCCGCAGATACCCACTGGCCTCCTCGACTGAAAGGCCGGCCTTCTTCCCCTCTTTCTCGACCAGCATCCCGACCAGATAGACCTGATCTTTTTCGACGATCTTCCGTAGCCTTCCCGCCAACCCTCGCACCAGCTTCCGTCCTCTTTTTGCCTCGATTTCGACATCCCCAGCCGCCCGCTCCAGCTCCCGATCGATATCCCCCTCCTCCCCGATCCTCTCGCTCAACCCCTCGATCATGACAAGCAGGCTATCCCGCACCGCCTCCGCCGTCAACCCGCTCCCCTCAGCTATCTCCTCGACGATCTGTCGGGTGCTGACCTTGCTGTCCTCTGCCAGAGCTTCTGTCAGCCCCTGCCGCAGTGCCGATCGCAACTCTTTCGCCGCTTTCTCCGCATCGGACGGTTCCCCCGTGTAAACGACACAGAGCAAAGGAATCAACCACCAACCGCAATATCGCATATGCCCCTTCCTCGTGGAAAAATCGATTGCCGTTTATATAATGATGTCCAAAGGGTTAACCGGGGCAACATTTTTTCCACCTCGGAGCACCGATAGCAGCAGAAAATCCAAACGCGCTTTCCTCTCCAGCACATCGCCGTTTCACTTGACTTTTTTCTGCAATTATGCATTCTCAGTGCAGATTTACAGAAGAAAGCAGCCCTTCCCGCTCGTGGCGGGAAGGGCTGAGGATTCGTCGTCAAATGGATATGGGACCGTTAACGAATGGATTTTACTGTAAAATAAGGCACTTACGGGTGTTCCTGTTATTATTCTCCTGTACTACCCAGGCCGCTATTTCTCCTGTAATTCAGATCTCCTCTAAAACGACCTGCTGATCCGGAAGGACACATCCCATTTGTCCCCCTCCTCCCCGGTCTTCTTGGCGAAGTAGAGACGGAAATCCTCGAAGTCCAACCCCCAGCCCGCGCTGGTCCTGATATCCCGCTCGTAGAGATAGCCCATCATCTCCCCCTCTTCCGGCGGCGCTCCGGCAAACCAGGCCGAACCGACATCCACAAAACCGCCCAGATTGACCCCGTCGAGGAACCAGTAGTCGCTCCAGAACTGGTTCACATCCACCCAGCACTCCGCGTTGAGCAGCAGCATCCGATCCCCGGTAAACTCCTTGAACCGATACCCGCGCAGCGTCGAAAATCCGCCCAAATCGTAGAGATACTGTTGGGGCAGCTTCCCCTTGGCAGTTCCAGCCCGTCCTCTCAGATCGAAACGCACTGCCTTCCCCACTGTTTGATAGCGGGTCAGATCGACGATGTAGCGCTCGAAATCCGCATCCCCTTCGAGAAAATCCCCCGCCTTTTCCAGCAGCGCCCTGGCGTACCACCCGCGCCCGGGAAAAACCCGACTGTTGCGCGTGTCCAGCTCCAGCTCCCCCCTCAGGCTGTTGACCTGCAGTTCGTCCACTGCCGGGTTGGGACGAAAAGAATCGCGCGCCCACTTATTGTCGAAGACGCTCCAACCGACGCTGTTCTCCAGCGAGTGAAAGTCGTCCTGCATAAAGCGCCCCGCCAGCCGCAGAATCCCTCCCACATCGTGGGCGATGTAAGCGCTCCACCCGCTGCGCCGATAGTAGTCGCGAAAATCCCGCCGGACGAAAAGCGCCGAAAGAGAATTCTCCTCCTCCGAGATGATCCAATCGTCCTCGGTGTCGGTCAGATCGTGCACCTCTCCTCCTAGCGCCAGGGTCGATCGGGGTCTGCGCCAGCCGCCGATTTCATTCCAGTAGAGGGGAAAGATCTCCAGCCCAATCTGGTAGCGGAGATACTCCCCGCCAAAACCGTATAGCAATCTGCCGTAGAGCGCACTCGCCTCCCTGTAGACCGGAGGCAGAATCAGCCCCGCGGACAGCCCGTCCACCCGGTTGTACCCCCCCGCAAAACCCTCCTGCTCGATCTCCCAAAAATCCGGCAGCGTGGCGTTGCGGCCGTCCCGCGTGTGGATATTCTTCTTCCTATTCCCTGAAGCCAGGTCATCCCAGTGGTCCCAGTTCCGGTCTCGGAACAGGCCGGAAATCCCCTCCGGATGCAGCTCCACCGCGTGGGCCACCAGCTGATCCAGTCGCCCCTCCATGTGCACCAGGAACAGCTCTTTGGAATCGAGCCCGACGACGAAGAAGTCCCGAATCGACTCCCCCTGGATGCGATAGAGCAGCCAGAATACCTCCTGTTTTTCGCGCGCCTTGACCACCACCTCCCAATCCTCGCGCTCCAGCAGCCGACGGATCTGCCAGGGGGGCTGGAAACCGTCGAGCGGCGGCATCGAGCGAATCTTGTAGATCGCCACCTTGATCTGATCGATCTCCTTCAGGAATCCCCGCTCCTCGCGGATGTTCGGGGCAAAAGCGGTAAGCAGCCGGACAAAACCGAGGCTCATCGGCCCCAGAGTGAGCTCCACCTCTTTATCGAAATGCGCCTCCGGCACTTCCTTTTCGATATCGCGCCGCACCTGTGCCAGCTCCGCCGCGTGAAAACAGCCCGACAGCAGCAGAATGATCAGACCCAGCGACATTCCTCTGATATATTTTGTGTATGACATGATTCCCAATCCCTTATTTTTCCGCTTCCAGGACCGTACCACGAGCGGATGTAGACGCCTTTTTCCGGTCGAGCCGCAGGCTGTCCAGCGGCGCTATATTGAATTTGCTCCCCAGACGCCCGATCTGCGCCGGGTCGATATCGCCGACGATATTGACGAAGATCGCCTCATCCGGATTCTCGAAACCCATCATCATCAACCCATCCACCTTCTCGCCGTTGGTTTTCAGATAGACGTGGATGAGTTCGTCCCCCTCGCGGATGCGCGCCACCCGTTCCCAGCCGTTCTCCTCCATCCCGGCCGCCAGAGCGGCGATTTCCTCCCTGACCCGGGCCAGATTTTCCGCAGCCACCGAAAACCCCTGCACGCGGATCAGGGAGATCCCGTCGATCATCTCGGCCAGTTCCGGCTCGTCCCTCCGGGTGGCGGCCGACACCATCCGCAGCAGCGGCGCCTTGAGGAAGACCTCGATGCTGGTCTCCGCCTCTGTCGGGATGGTGAGGTACTGGTCGAGCGCCACATACCCGGACATTTTTTCGATATTCTCCCCCGCCCCGGCAGATCCCAGGGCGATCAGGAGACTGAACAGACACAGATAGATTCGCATCTCTTTCCTCACAGGCTCTCTTTCGTGGAAGCCCACGGTTTCATCCGCAGGTGGGTTACATGGTTTCCATTTCCATAACCCTGTTCACACTCTTCTGGATCGGCTCCACCACCCGCTCCCACAACACGTCATCGCGCACCCGACCTCCCGTCCTTCGCCCCATCTGACTGAGATAGGCCAGCGTCCACTTGACCTGCAGCTCTGCCCGGGCCAGCTCCGCCGGACTCACCTCCGGCTCCCGGTCCTGGTAGGTCACCGCCCCCCCGATCATCAGGACGACTACCAGGGCAGCGGCAACCGGTCTCCAGAGCGGTGCACGCCAGCTATCCATCCACTCCCGCAGTCGCCGTCGACGCGTCGCCCGCAGCTCTCCACGGACCCGCTCGTACACCTCCTCGACCACCGGATCGGGACATTTCAGCAGCGGCATCATCCGCAGCCCACCGCGCACCTGCTCCGCCAGTTCCAGTTCCGCAGCACAGCCGGCGCATTCCCGCAGGTGTGTCTCCAGACCGTTCGCCTCCCCATCGGGAAGTTCCCCGTCCAGATGTGCCTCGATGCGCACCTGAACCCAGGAGCAGTCGAACTCTCGTTCAGATCTATTCATCATCCATGCTCTTTCGCAGCTGTTCGCGCAGTTCTCGACGCCCCCGATGGAGATAGACCTTCACCGTATTCAGCGGCAGCCCGAGCGACTCGGCGATCTCTTCGTATTTCAACCCCTGGATCTCGCGCAGGACCACCACCGTCCGGTGAATCTCCGGCAGCGCCTGCAGGGCCCGTTCCAGTTGCCGCTGAAATTCGGATGCCTCCGCCAGCTTCTCCGGATCCGGCCCCCTACTCGCGACACGGGCCAATGCCTCTTCGTCCCCTTCCCCGCTCACCACCGCCCGGTAACTCTTCCGCTTGCGCAGCAGATCCAGGCAGACATTGCGCGCCACCCGGGTGATCCATGCCGGCAAGCGGGCGGGCTCCACCTCTTGCCAGTGGTTCCACAGACGGATCAGCACCTCCTGCGCCACATCTTCGGCATCCTCCCGGTTCCCCAGGAAATACCAGGCGAAGGTGTACACGCGATCCCGGTGTCGCTCGCAGAGCTTTCGAAAGCGTCTCATCATCATCCTGCTAAAATAACGAGCCGGGCGGAAGAAAGGTTACAGATGATTCACAAAAAGTATTTCCGGATGTCCGCCCCGATGCCATTCTGGCGGCTGCAGCACTGAATTGGCTGTGATCTGTAGGCACGACGGACAGTGCCGCTTTGGCCTCCGTGCATATTTGAAGTATTGCCGGTGCCCCTCGATATACTCCATATTAGTAGCATCAGGGGAAAATACGGGAAATAGAATCGAGCTGAGATCACGCCGTGGGTCATCTCATCCCCATCGAGGAATAAAGCCGGGAGGGAATTTTGCTACACGTGATAGCGGGACTCCAGATCGTCGACTGGATCGTCATCGTCGGGTATTTCTCTGTGCTGGTCAGCATCGGTCTGTGGAGCCGGAAGTTCATCCACTCCACCGACGACTACTTCCTCGGGGGAAGGCGCTTCGGCAAGCTCCTGGTCTCCTTTAGCTCGTGGGGTGCCATCACCAATGCGGATTCTCCTGTCGCCACGGCCAGCAAAGCCTTTCAGGTAGGGTTCTCGGGGATCTGGCTCACCCTGTTCTGGACAATCCTGTCACCCTTTGTCTGGATCAAAACCGTGTGGTTCCGGCGCCTGCGGTACGTGACTTCGGCCGACTTCCTGGAGGCCCGTTACCACGATCCCAAGCTCGCGGCGGCTTACGCAGTCTTCGGCATCTGTTTCTTCATGGCCTTCGTCTCAGCCGGTCTCTCCGCCGCCGGCAAGACCGTCGAAGCCCTGACACCGATCCCCTCCGGCCAGTTCGCTCCCCAGGCATCGACCATGCTGTCGGCCCTCGCCAGAGAAACCTCGGCGAAGACCACCCCGGAGCCCGATCTGCTTCGGGAAGTGGACCGTATCATCACCTCCGATGCCAGCTACGCGACCGATCCGGAAAGCGGGGGGATACTCGAACGCTCGGAACTCTCCGCGCCGCAGCTCATGACCGTGTACCGCTCGCGAGAGTTGTCTCGGCTGAAGCTCAGCCCAACCCTCACTCCGGAAAATCGAGCCCGCTTCAACGCGCTGAGTGCCGAGCGTCCCCGTTCTGCCTTTTCGCACCTCCCCATGGTCGTTACCGTCCCTCTCATGTGCCTCATGGTCCTGGTGTACGGCATCGCCGGCGGACTGTCGGCGGCAGTGCTGACCGACTTCCTCCAGGGCTGGGTGATGATCGTCATGTCCTTCATCCTCATTCCCTTCGGCCTGCAGGCCGTGGGGGGATTTTCCGGACTCCACCAGGCCGTTCCCGCCCATCTGTTCGACATGTTCACCTCGGCGGCGGCAAGCGAGTTCACCTGGCCTGTCATCCTCTTCGGTGTGGTCCCCATCAACATCTTTGTCGCCATGGCATCGCCTGCATCCATGGGCAACGCCAACTTCGCCAAAAACGAGTTCGATTCACAGGTGGGCGGTTTTGTTGGCACTGTGATCAAGCGCCTGTCGACTATCGGTTGGGCCCTCACCGGGGTGCTGTGCATGGCCCTCTTTGCCGGACAGCTGACGGATCCCGATCACGTCTGGGGTTATGCAACCCAGCAGCTGCTGGGCCCCCTCGGTTTCGGCCTGGTCGGACTGATGATCGCCGCCCTCCTGGCCACCATCATGAGTTCGGCGGACAGCTACATGGTGGCGTCGAGCGCCTTGTTCACGCACAATATCTACAAGGCCTTCTGGCCGCAGGAACTGCGGCATACGGTGGTCGACGGAGAGAGTCTGGCGAGCATCGCCGGCATCCATTCCTCCGATCGCCATGCGGTCACACCGGAGTCCATTCTGCGTCGAAACAGCCTGAGCAGCACCACTCTGAAAGCGGGACAGTCCCTCCTCGTCCCCGAAGAACACTCGGAGAACCGCTATCTGCAGTTCGGCCGAATCGGCAGTGCCGTGATGATCATCGGGGCCTGCGCCATCGCCCTGTGGTGGCAGGACGTGGTCCAGCAGTTCAAGCTGATCTGGACCATGCCCTCTATCTTCGCGGCGCTGTTCTGGCTGGGATTGTTCTGGCGGCGGGCGACGCGCACGGCCGCCTGGGTGACCTTCGTATTTTGCTGCCTGAGCTTCAAGATCCTCCCCCTCGTACTGGCCAACACCGGGGTCGATGCCGAAGCCTTCCCTCTTCTCGGGGCGCGCACCCTGCCCTTTGAGAAGATCTATCACGATACCCCGGCTTCCGAGCTGTACGTGCGCGAGTGCCACAACCGACTGGCCGAGTGGGAACGGCCTGTAGCCGATCTGGGTGAGCGCCTGGCTGCCTCGACCGGAGCCGAACATCGAAGATTGCAGAATGAACTCTCCGCGCTCCAGTCAGCCGATCCCCGGAAGCGTATAGTCATCACCGTTGATGGAGAAAGGCAGGAGATCGACAGCTTCGCCGCACAGGTGGGAGACAGGGTATCCATCGTCGACCGCACCGCGGGCCGGCCGATCTTCCTGGACAAAGGAGGGCTCCATGTAGAGCTGCTCCTTATCCATCTGCTGCGCCCTCTCGCCAGACCAATCAACGAGGGAGACGGGACCGTGCGCTACGAGGGTACGATCACCACGAGCATGCACGAACTGCTCAAGTATCCACTGCAGATCGTCGTCCCCCTTTTCCTCATGATTTTGATCTCGCTGCTGACCCGTCCTCTTGCATACGATGCACTGAACCCGGTGTACGCCCGCCTCCACACCCCGGTCGTCCCCCTGGACCCCATGGCCGACGCCGAAGCCATTCAGAGAGCCATCGAGGATCCGCGGCGCATCGAAGACGACAAGTTCCTGCTCTGGTGGAAGCTGCCGGAGCGCTGCAACTGGGAATTCTCCAGCTGGGAGCGCAAGGATTGGCTGGGTCTGCTCGTGGTCCTGGGGATAGTGTGTGCCATCATCACCCTGGCCTACGGAGTCACTCGCATCGGCGCGTAATCACAGACTGGCCGACTTCCTCCCTGTCTGACCAGCCGCGCAATGCCATCTGACGATGGTCCTTTCATCCTGCCGACTGCAGCACCTCGATGGGCGGCATGGGGTGCTTCATTGCGCTCGTCTACGGCTCCGTGATACCCCGGATATACTGGTGCGCCAGCGCCCCCGGCCGGGTCAACGCATAGATCACCGAGTTAATCCGACCGCGCTCATTTCCCGGCACCCCACTGATGGCGATCAGCCGGTCGCCCATGAAATAGCCGACGGTCTGCAGACCGAGACGGCTGGTCCTGTTGCCGCCGTCCGTCTCGGCGGTCAGGTCGAAATACGAGTGGAATACAGGATGGTCCGACTGGAGGGATTCAGCCCAGTAGTCTATCCTCTCGACGAATTCCGCACGCACCAGAGACCGTTTGAGTTCCTCACTCATCCCGCCCAGCAGGAGGCCGCCGGACCGCAGATACTCGACCAGTCGGAGTGCCTCGTCCCGATTCAACTTCCCGGGAGCCCCGATGAAGGGCCGGGTAAACAGATCTTGACCGGTCTCGTCAAGGCTCCGATCGACCTCGGCGCGAATCGTCGTCCTGTCATTAAGCAGGTTGGCCAGGCCATCGTACCCATAGGGCAGGCGCAGGCAGCCGCGCACGCGCTGCGGATTGGAAGGATCGATGATGACGGCAGCCCGGCGTTTCCCCTGGCAGAAGTGTTTGATATCTATCAGCCCTCGGTGGGGAGCATATGTGGACGGATCGTAGTGGTCCTCGGAGCTGGACGGACCGCGTTCTCCTGCCCCACGGGCGCTCTCGGGTGGGCGACTCTGGCGGACCTCGGCTGAGCTGCTGCTGTCCATAGCAGTGTGGCGTCCGTCAGTGCGTGAAACATCAGTGGAGTCTGTCGTCACGCCGTTGGCCGTGCGATCCGGCGACCCATTCGACGCTCCCTGGCCCGGGGCTCGGAGGGCGACCAAAGTGTTGCACCCAGTCGTACCCAGACACAGGATAACAACGAGGACAACCGACCAAACGCGAGAAAGACACACACCAGATGTCATGCGTCTTCTGTCCTCCAGCGGCAGCGCCAATCCATCGGGTTCACATCGTGACGGGCGGACATCGGGGACATCAGATCGAGAGATTCGACTTTTCATCTCCTCACGCTCCAGTTGAATAGGCCAATGAGCATAATGAGTGCACAGTTTCCATAGGCTGTGAAAACTCACCGAGAGAGCTCTTCCAGCCAGTCATTCCCCTCCTCAAAGAACCGCTCTTCAATCGCCAGATCCGAGAACCGCCGTCGCCATTCATCCAACCCTACCTGTTCTCGATGGACCTTCAGGCGCAGTCGCTTCACAAACGCCAGGCGATTCAGTCCAAAGGTCACCGTCAGCACTCTGTCCCCTCGCAACCCGACTTCCAGCTGTCGGCGCTGTCCCCCGTATTCGATTTCAATCCGGTGTCTGCCGGCCACCAGATTGCGCACTACAACCCCCTGACTTCCACCCCGGTTCAGCTGGAGATCGAAGCTTCCGTCCAGCTCGACCCGCAGTCCCCCCTCCTCATCGATTCTCTCCCCCAGGGGCGCCCGCACGAGCGCCAGCGCACCCCCCAGATCGTCGATCAGATCCCGAACGTCGGGCGAAGTCCACTCCTCCTCCATTTCCACGACCGGCCTCTTATTGCTCCACGCCGGCGGCAACTTTGTCGGCGTCAGCCCACGGGTGCGCGTCAGGGCATAGGTCACGATATTGATGCCCACCTGAAGCATGAGCTGGGTGGATCCGCCGCCCACTGTTTCCTCTTCTGATTCCCCCTCCCCTTCCCCTTCAGAACTTTCCTCATCTCTCTGCGGCCAGGCCCCATGCAAATTCGAGTCATTGAAGACCGCCACCAGTTCTCCGTCCAGTTCCACCCCCCACAGCCCGCGCCTGTCCTTCATTCCTTTTGCGAAGTACCACGCAGGCGGCGGAACATCCAGCATCCGGCGCTTGTCCTCACCGGGGAATCCTCCGTCGAAATCGTAGAAGGAGTGATAGATCGGGTGGCTCAGGGGGATCTCGAAATACCGCCCCTCTCCTTCGAGGGCGTCGTGCACGTGGACGATCATCTCGGACAACCATCCGCTTTTCAACGTCGAAAGCGTGTCTCTGTAGCTCGGCTCGATAAAGAGGAATCCCCCTTCCCGCAGGTAGCGCCCCAGCATTTTCAACTCTTTGTCGCTCATGTGAGTGCTCTTCCCCGGAGGCACCCCATCATCCATAGAAGAGCCGGAAAACAGGAAGTGGATCGGATCCTTGAGCAACTGTTCCGAGCGAAAATAGACGGTCGGCCGCGGGCGCACCTGCGCCAGAATGCGGGTGTAGTCGCGCAGATAGCGCGCCAGACCGTCCAGTGCCACCCCGTCGCTTTCGATCCCATCCATCCTTACCAGGGTGAAATTGACATACCCGGTCAGGTCCCGCTTGCTGTGTCGATCCAGTATAACCATCGCCCGCTCTCCATCCGCCCGCGCCCTATCCTCTATGCGCACCAGCTCCATCGCCTCGCTCTCCAGCGAATCGACGTAGATCGGCCCGGAGGGAGACGGCATCGCCACTCCGCCGTATTGCGGAATAACCGGTTCTGGCTCCTCGACAGGCAGTTCGGCGTCGACCAGGCCGGGCAGTTCGAATTCCGCAGGGCTTCCGGTCGGCATCAGCCCCTCCAACTCGTTGGCCGCTCCCGGCAACCTCGCCGCCGGCAGGTATTCCATCGCCGTTTGGGGCAGTTCAGGACGCTGATCCGTCGACCAGCGCGGCGGCGTCTCGAATCGAGGAGGAGAAGCCAGTCGCGCCCGAAACCGCTCCCCTTCCCAGTCTCCCTGCCAGAGCTGATCGGCCAGGAAGAGAGCCGCCAGGTGCAGGACCAGGGAAATCAGCAGGAAAATTCGGACGGCACGCGATATCACGGGACAGCTTACCCTCTGTTCAATTAAAAAAAGAGATTCGGCTAGCGGTCGATACCCCCTCAGGGCGCATCACCCTCCTCCGTCGCTGTCTCCAGCACTTCGCCGATGGCGTCGGCCAGGATGGAGGTGAGATCGTCCGCCTTTTTGCCGTCGATACCCCCTCCCTTCCAGGTGTGGGTGAGCATCCGCTCTCCCACCGAATCGTACCGCGGATAGGTCTGCAGGATCAGCAGCAGATGAATGGCAAAACGAGGGGGATCCCCTACCGTCTGGTAGTACCCCTTGATGGTGACGCTTACCTGGTAATCGGGCGCCTCGTCGCTCCACATCTCGGCTGCCTTCAACTTTTGAGCCAGATAAAAGTCCAGCAATCTGCGGGTGCCGGGCGTGGCGATCTCGTCGATCGGCGCGCCGTTAGGTTTCCAGCCGGTTATCACCTGGGTGACCCCATCCAGACGGACGGTTCTGGGAGCGACTGGATCCTGCCGCAGCAGCACGTTCATCGCCTCCGTATCCCAGGTGCGCGGCCCCGGATCGCCAAAAAAATCCCCGGCCAAATCCAGGTTGTATTCGGTATCGTGGCGATGCTTGTTCACCCTCGGGCCCTGGTGCGTCCAGATTTCGTATGGCGTCAGAATATCCTCCACTTCCCTGTATTCCTGCACCTCTTTCCTGGCGCCGTTCTCGACCGTGGCGACCAGCAAATGGGTATCCCGGGCAAAGATGGCTTCCCTGAAAGTGCCGTACTTCAGATCCTCGACCAGAATCCTGTCCACAACCCTCTCCCCCGGCAATTTCTCGGCCCTCACGTAGTCCAGCAGTATCTCGTGACCCTTGTATTGCGACAGAAAATCCCACCTTTCAGCCTGATGCTCCATGCTCAACCGTCCGGCGGGAACTGGCATGCCGTAGACGTAGGCCCAGGCGCTGTCGCCGTCGAGTCCCCGGGTTCGCCCTCCTCCCGCCTTCTCCATGAACTTCCGACCACCCGCGTAAAAAACCTCACTCGCTGGAGTCCATTTTTGTCCACGCCAATCCCAGTAGCTTACCTCCGCCTTCTTGTTCCTGATCACCTGCATCCGCTTCAACCCTCCCATCGCCTCGATCGCCCGATCGACGATCTCCTCGGCCAGACGCCGTCGCCGGCTCTCCGCATCCGCAGTGTCCGCATCCGGCAGCCAGCGGCGGCGATACCGGGCCAGCGCTTCCACCCGCCGTCGCATCGCCTCCCGATCCATCTCATTCATGGAGAGGGTGGAATCGACCTGACCCGCATATTCTTCCCCCTTCTCCCCGAACAACCCCCACGTCCCCAGCGACGTCGGAGGAACATCGGGCGGCAGTTCTTCGACGGTCTGATCTTCCCAGGCCTCCTCCTCCGGTCGGGGAGCATCGCTCTCGAGCCGCTCCCATTCGATCTCCGCCGGAAGGGAAAACGCCGGCAGCTTCGGCCGAAACCGCTCGGGCGCGGGAAGGGGAATCTGGAAACGCACGGGATGGAGCAGTTCCTCCATCTGTCGGGCCGCCCATCGCTGATACGCAACGAGCATCAGCAGATGGAGGATGAAAGAGGCGAGGATAAAGGGTAACAGGCGCCGTCTGTATTTCGGGTGGTTCGGCATCGGTATGCCTTGGAAATATCCGGTGGAAAGGGTCTACTATTCTTGATACTACCTGATTTTGTGTGAAGAGCCGTGCGAGGATTTGCTTGAGGAGAGGACGATTCCTTTCCTTCCTAATGTATATCGCCAAACACACATTGGGAGGAATGCCATGGAACCGTCCTCAGACGAGAATAAAAAACAAACTCGTCCGCCTCGAAAGCCCCGCAGTCTGTGTCTTTCATTTGCCAACGAAACCGAGTATGAGCGCTGTCTGGCCGATCGAACCTATTACCGGACCTACCTGATGGAACAATACCAAGCCTATCCCGAATTGTTTCCTGAGGAATGGGGAGAGGGCTTCCACTTCCATGGTTTCATCTATTCCCGTAAACAAGATCTACACCAACGCCGGGTGAAGCTAAAAAGCACGGGAAGCGTCTACCAGATTCGTCCCTCCTTCATGATGCCCTACATGATCGGGCGGGTAGTCGAGGTGGAAAAACCGCTTTTTCTGCGTCGTTGGGGCGTCCCCTTCGAAGCCTTGACCTATGTCTTCGGTCGCCATCCCATGTATTGGTATCGAGCCTATGTATCGTTGGGTCGGACCTCGCTGGTAGGCACCACCATCAAGCAGGTTGAGGACTTACCCCCGCACCTGATCGCCGATGAAAAGCACACGCGTCTTCAGGGGAAGAAAGTCTTTGTCCCCACCACCGTCGCGCAGGAGTGTATCTTGGGGGCAGAGGTGGTCGAACAGGCGGATACAGACCACCTTGAACAAGGGTATCAGGTTTTTCGTGACGAAGCCCAGATGCTCCAGCCAGATTATATGCCCCAGAGTGTCAATACCGATAAGTGGCCGGCGACACGACAGGCCTGGTCACGTCTCTTTCCAGCCATCACCCTCATCTTATGCTTTTTGCATGCCGTGCTCAAGATCAAAAATCGCTGTCGTAGTGCACCGGATCTATGGGATCTGATACGGCACAAGGTCTGGCATGTGTATCAAGCCGAGTCCCTGCGTCCCTTCGCCCAGCGCCTGCGTCGTCTACGCGAATGGACCGAGAGTCAGACGCTGGAAAAACCCGTCCAAGCGCCGCTGCAGGCGTTGTGGGAAAGTGCCGCAGACTTCAAAGTCGCCTATCAGCACCCCGGGAGTTTTCGTACCTCCAATGGGCTCGAACGACTCATGGATTATCAGGATCGCTTGCTCTATACCATGCGCTATTTCCACGGGACGCTATCCAGCGCGAAATTGTATATGCGGGCGATGGCCCTGGTGTGGAATTTTCACCCGTATGGTCGACATACCCAGAAAAAGTATGGCGGAGCGTGTGCCCCCTTTGAGCGGCTTAACGGTTTTCAATATCATGACAACTGGCTCGAAAATATGATGATTGCCGCTTCGCTGAGGGGACAATATCGATCACACAAAATCAGGTAGTATCAATACTATTCCACTATTATAGATCAATGGTTCGGTCGTTTTTAAGCGGCAATTTTACCGCATTCCCTTAGGCTTTGATACTCCGGTCGTTTTTTTATGGACTTAGCGTCCAGATCGAAGATGGAAATAATTCGCTCGAGGAAATATTG
>Ga0233431_1000194_pt1 | contig 140430 bp, 130 predicted proteins | sample SI_118_April2016_FD_179867 | JGI IMG/M metagenome (GOLD analysis project Ga0233431, IMG submission 179867) | Seawater microbial communities from Saanich Inlet, British Columbia, Canada - SI_118_April2016_200_MG | ecosystem: Environmental > Aquatic > Marine > Inlet | place: Canada: British... | reverse complement strand
CGCGTGAAGGACAGGATGTTTCGCAGGTAAGCGAGAAGATAGCCCGAACCGAAGCCCGTGGCGATCAGATAGCAGGTGAACTGCAAGGACCGCCGTCGGTCTGTGTACTGACATGAATTCATCGGTAATACTCCTCTCCGATGTTTATTGCGATTTGCGTCTGGAGATTAGCATAAAAGTACTACCTTGTCAACACAAAAAACCCCTTGCCGGGGTCTTATAAATTTGTTCTAAAAACTAGAGAATCTCGTGCAGCCACATACTGTGTGGAAAGAAAAAAACAGACACTATAATCCAAATTACACACAAAGTCGTTGCTGGAATTGTAATATTTTTATATTTCTTTCCCAAAATATAACCTCCCAAAACTATGAAAGGATCAAATAAAAATCGATTCACCCAAAATTCACTCCCTGCAAACCAATAAGCAATCCTTGACCCAAACAAACCGAGCTCAAAATAATATTCCAATAATTCCCACGAGTAAGCAAAAAATAAAACAGTCAAAATATCAAATTTTTGGAATACATTATAAAATATTTTATTAACCCTTATATTAGGGCTCTTTGTTTTCCAAATTATTATGTGATGTATTACTAAACTCAAAAATATACCTGTCAACAAATGCTGGAAGGTCCATATATCAAATAAAGCTTGTGTTTTGTGTCCCCAAATCATATTTTGAAAATAAGTAGAGAAAGTATATCAATTTTTGGAGTACAAAAAAAGAGGCAATGTCTTGGCGGCGACCTACTCTTCCCTTGCGAGTACCATCGGCGCTGGCAGGCTTAACTGCTGTGTTCGGTATGGATACAGGTGTACCCCCGCCGCAAAAACCACCAAGACATTACCTCTTTTTAAATTTTCAAAATACTTGTAAAACGTGACCGTAAGTCAATTTCATCTTTACAAAAAGTTGTTCAACACAACTCTATGTTTTTGTAGTGCTCGAATAATTAGTACACCTCGGCATACACCTGGTGCCTATCAACGTTCTAGTCTCGAACGATTCTCAAATGAATATTAATCTTAGGAACGGCTTCGCACTTAGATGCTTTCAGCGCTTATCCGTGCCGAACTTAGCTACCCAGCGATGCGTGGTGCACAACTGGTAAACCAGAGGTTCGTCCATCCCGGTCCTCTCGTACTAGGGATGGGTTCCTGCAATATTCGACGCCCACGGCAGATAGGAGACCGAACTGTCTCACGACGTTCTGAACCCAGCTCGCGTACCGCTTTAATAGGCGAACAGCCTAACCCTTGGGAGCTTCTTCACCCCCAGGATGCGATGAGCCGACATCGAGGTGCCAAACCGCACCGTCGCTATGGACGCTTAGGTGCGATCAGCCTGTTATCCCCAGAGTAACTTTTATCCGTTGAGCTTCCGCCATCCTATATTGAACGGTCGGATCACTAACTTCCACTTTCGTGACTGCTCGGGTGGTAGCCCTTGCAGTAAAGCTGGCTTCTGCGTTTGCACGTCCAACCCGATTTCCATCCGGGTCAAGCCAACCTTTGTAAACGCCTCCGTTATGGTTTGGGAGGCAACCGCCCCAGTTAAACTACCCATCAGACACTGTCTCCCATACCCGATTCAGGGTACGAGATTAGATATACCATAGCATAAGGGTGGTATCTCACGGACGCCCGAAGGCTCCCACCTATACTGAACATATGAGATAATATACCAATGTCAAACTGTAGTAAAGCTTCATGGGGTCTTTTCGTCTAGCTGCGGGTAAGTCGCATCTTCACGACTCTTGTATTTTCGCCGAGTACATGGTTAAGACAGTCTGCACATCGTTGTGCCATTCGTGCGGGTCGGAACTCACCCGACAAGGAATTTCGCTACCTTAGGACGGTTATAGTTACCGCCGGCGTTCATCAGCGCTTCAGTTCAGAGCTTCGTCCGAAGACTAACCCCTCTCTTTAACGTTCTGACACTGGCCAGGCATCGCCCCCTATACGTCCTCTTTCGAGTTAGCAGGGAGCTGTGTTTTTGGTAAACAGTCGCATGCAGTCTTTTGTTGAGCCCTACCGAAGTAGGGCAGGCCTTATCCCGAAGTTACGGCCGCTGTTTTGCCGAGTTCCTTAACCATGTTTCTCTCGTACGCCTTGGTCTTCTCGACCTACCTACCTGTGTCGGTTTGCGGTACGGATCGACATTGCCTAGCGTTATTATACTCTTCTAGGAACTTCTCTAGCATGAATTGACCTCCTCCGAAGATTTGGTCTTCCTCTTGCGAGACGCCCAATACCAAGGACGCTCTTACCTTTGAAATCCACATATAATAACAAACAATGCCGAGTGCAGGAATATTAACCTGCTCATCCATCGGTTACGCCACCTTGCGATGGCCTGGCCTTAGGACCGACTAACCCAGAGACGATTCTCGTTGCCCTGGAAACCTTGGGTTTTCGGCGCGCGGGACTCTCACCCGCGTTTTTGCTACTTGTGCCTACATTCTCTCTTCCCAACGCTCCATCGGCCCTCGCGGGTCCGACTTCGACGCAGTTAGGAATGCTCCTCTACCACTCTACGGTATCCGAAGATACTATAGAATTCGCAGTTTCGGTATGATACTTGAGCCCCGGTACATTTTCGGCGCGAAGACTCTTGACCAGTGAGCTATTACGCTATCTTTAAAAGATGGCTGCTTCTAAGCCAACTTCCTGGTTGTTTAAGAATCGACACCACCTTATACACTTAGTATCAATTTTGGGACCTTAACTTGCGATCTGGGCTGTTTCCCTTTCGACCATGAAGCTTAGCCCCCACAGTCTGACTTGCATGCTAATAATCTTTGGCATTCGGAGTTTGATTGGGAGTGGTACGGCGAACCGCCCAACACCCATCCAGTGCTCTACCACCAAAGGGATCACATACAGCTATACCTAAATATATTTCGAGGAGAACCAGCTATTACTGAGTTCGATTGGAATTTCTCCGCTATCCACAACTCATCCCCTCGTGTTGCACGGCGAGTGGGTTCGGTCCTCCCCCCTTCTTTCGAAGGGGTTCAACCTGGTCATGGATTGCTCACTCAGTTTCGGGTCTATTCCTTGCGACTTAAGCGCCCGTTAAGACTCGCTTTCGCTACGCCTTCAGACCATAGGTCCTTAAGCTTGCCACAAAGAATAACTCGTAGGCTCATTCTTCAATAGGAACGCTGTCACCCTGCCTATATCCGAAGATATAGACTAGAGCTCCAACTCATTGTAAGCACACGGTTTCAGGTACTATTTCACCGCCCTCTCCGGGCTACTTTTCACCTTTCCCTCACGGTACTAGTTCACTATCGATCACTGTTAGTATTTAGCCTTATCGCATAGTCGCGACAGATTCAAACGGAATTTCACGTGTTCCGCCCTACTCAGGAACATAACATTACCTATATATATTTATTTCATCTACGGGACTATCACCCTCTGTGGTGCTCCGTTCCAGGAGTCTTTGATTATATATGTATATAAGTAACCGGTATAACAGATAACCGACGTTACGTCCTACAACACCTATACTGCAACGGTCTGTCCTTTAAGAACGTAGTCCAAGAAGTCAAAAGACAATTTTTCCTACGCTCAACACAGATATAGGTTTAGGCTGTTCCGCGTTCGCTCGCCACTACTAACGGAATCATAACATCTCTTAACTACCTTATCCCGCGCCTCTTGCGAGGACGAGGTAAGGTAAGAAAAAAGATGTCTTTTGTTATTTTATTTTCCTCTGGTTACTGAGATGTTTCACTTCACCAGGTCTTCTCCATACAGCTATGTATTCACTGTACAGTACTCTCCAATAGAGAGTGGGTTCCCCCATTCGGAAATTTCCGGGTCAAAGGTTGCTTGGGACCTCACCGAAACTTATCGCACCCTGCGGCGTCCTTCATCGTCTAACAGTGTCTAGGCATCCACCATGTGCTCTTGAAGTGCACTACAAAAACATACAATTGTGTTTCTGTACGCGTATCCACCGTAGCGGATTACGCATTTACCACAAACGAGAAACTTTGTTCGTGGATTTAGTTTTGTTAAGATGCTTTCATGTCGGCAGACATGAATTTTTAAACTTACAATGTTTATATGCTTCACCCGAACCAATCGGGTGATGCGTTATATTGCTTTACAAGTAAATTGTAATGAACCTTCGGTCTATCGTTTTTTATCATTTCGAATCACAGGTTCTTCAGATTTATATCTGAGTAATCTGCGATTTAAAATTTTTGTTTTTTGAAATAAAATGACCGCTTGAAAGCGGTCATAAACATGCATAGGATGTTTTGATCTATCCGCTCGGATACTGTGAGTAACTAATTGTTCTTGAGTACATCATGATCTAGTTTTAGAATTGAAGTACGAAGTTGTTACCCAGAGGTCCAAACGTGTAGAGCGTGTGTTTTTGGACATGGTCTCGACTGAGTCGAGGCTGTATTCACGCCCGAATATAATACCTGAATCTCTGACCTGTGTCAAGGATGTGTGTGTGGATAAAATGTGAATATCGTAACCCCTCCATTCTCCTCCATTTCAAAGGATTTTATGAGCGGATTTGCTTTCAAACTTTCATGCACTTTTGCTTTCAAAATTCCTTTCCCAATCCCATGAATCACACGCACATATTGTTCACTATTTTTGTACAGACCATAAATTTCAGTTTCCAAAAATTCCAAAGCTTCATGTGAATTTTTAAATTCATGAAGATCAATGGAAGGTGTATTTGGATTTTGAGATTCAAGTTGTAGATCTAACATAATTTTAAATAAAAACCCCCGCAAAAAAATGTAGAGGTTTTCTGTGCCGAAGAAGGGACTCGAACCCTTACGCCATAGGCACTGGTTCCTAAGACCAGCGTGTCTACCAGTTCCACCACTTCGGCCTGTGACTTGTCCGCCGAAGCTTTAGCATAGGCGGGAAAAGAACGTCAATATTAAACCATTATTCTTTTTGTTTGTCAATATCAGATACAAAAACGCATCCTTATCAGATGCGTTTTGAAATTCCAAATTGTTTTACCTCTAAAACCTCGCCCACTTGAATTCCCAAATCTCTCAAAGCTATTGTCGACTTAACTTCTCTGCTCTTTCATAAGCCTCTGTTGCTTGAATTCCCAAATCTCTCAAAGCTATTGTCGCCTTTTTTCTTTTCTCATCTAAAAGATGTAATTCATCATCTGGAAACCTATGTGGTCCATCCATAGCCTCAATATCTGAAGCAGTAGCAATCGCAGATTTCACAAGATTATCAAGTCCTGCCATTACTACAATATATTGTTCTTTTGTGTCTCTAGTATCCTCTTCACCTGCAGTTTCTATCTCACTACCAGTCTTATCTACTGCCACATCATTAGGACCTTCTTGGACTATTTTGTCAGCCCCAGCTGCAACAAAATCTTCTGGTCTATCACCTTTACCCTCTACTGTTTCTACTACCATATTAAAATGATTAAATATAATTAATTTTATTATAAATACATAGATAACATCTGTCAAACAAAAACGCACCCTTTCAGATGCGTTTTGATTTTATTGTTCTCTACTTTACTTATCTTTTCTACCAAACAAACCAAACTTCTTTTTTGGAGCTTCCTCTGGTTTAGGAGCTTCAGGTTTTGGTGCATGTGGTTTAGGAGATTGTGGACGAGGACCCTTGTCCGCCGAAGCTTTAGCGTAGGCGGGACGGTCATCTCTACGTGGACCACGATCATGACGAGGTCCTGGTTTATAATTTGGACGTCCGCCACTTGGTCTACTACCACCGCCACGATTATCATCTCTACGTGGTGGAGGAGCGTCAGTAAATCCATCTGGTTTTGGCATGAGTACTTTCATAGAAAGATTCACGCGACCAAGATTATCAATTTCTTTTACCTTTACTTTTACAATTTGATTGAGTTTCAAAGCGTCGCTTGGTTTATTTGTTCTTTCCCATGAAATTTCACTCACATGTACGAGTCCATCTTTTCCTGGGAGAAGTTCTACAAACGCACCAAAGTCTTCAATTCGTACAACTTTACCTTCAAACTCTTCGCCTGCTTCAACTTCACGTGTAAGATCTTTGACAATTTGTACTGCTTTTTTCATGCCTTCACCATCACTTGATGTAATCATGACACGACCGTCTTGCTCAATGTCAATTTGTACTCCAGTGTCTTCAATAATTTTGTTAATTACTTTTCCACCAGGTCCAATCACGTCTCTAATCTTTTCTGGATCAATTGTAATGGTTACAATACGTGGAGCATATGGAGACATTTCTTTGCGAGGTTCTGGCATAATTTTTGCCATACTCTCAAGAATTTCCAATCTTGCTACGAAAGCTTGGTCTACAGTCTTTTCTATTAAGTCCATTGGAAGACCTTGAGTTTTGGTATCCATTTGGATTGCAGTAATACCGTCAGCTGTACCAGCAATTTTGAAATCCATTCCACCAGGGCCATCTTCTACATCTTGTAAGTCAGTTAAGATTTTCCAATCAGTCATATTTCCATTCTCATCTTCACGAGATGAAAGTCCCATAGCCATACCAGCAACAGGTTTTGTAAGTGGTACACCAGCAGCCATAAGTGAAAGTGATGACCCACATGTGCTTGCCATTGAACTAGATCCGTTTGATCCCATGATTTCTGAAACTACGCGAATTGCATATGGGAAATCTTCTTCTTTTGGAAGCAGTGGTTCAAGCGCACGCTCTGCAAGAGCACCGTGACCAATAGCACGTCGACTTGGTCCAAACAATGGACGTACATCGCCGTATGTAAATGGTGAGTCATTATAATGATGCATGTAACGCTTGGTTCCTTCTTCTTCCATTGAATCCAATGTTTGTACATCACCAGGAGCACCAAGTGTTACAATTGAGAGAACTTGTGTATCTCCGCGCATAAACATTGCTGAACCGTGTACACGTGGAAGTAAGTCAACTTCATTTTGTAATTCACGAATCTCAGTAAGCTTACGTCCATCAAGACGTTGTTCACTACTCAAAATTCTTTTACTTATTTCATTTGAAACATATAGCTTCAAATTCTTAAGTCCAGCACCAAATGATTCCTCTTCAAAACCTTTTTCTTTCAAATGAGCTTCTGCAGCTTTTTTTACTTCATCAACCATACCACTACGCTCAGCCTTTGTAACTTTTGGAGAATTGAAAATCATAGTGTTAGAAACACTTGCAACAAATTCCTCAGTTGCTTTTCGAACTTTCTCTTCTACGTTGTCGTCTACTTCTACAAGATCATCTGCTAATTCTGGGATAGCTTCTTTTTCTACACCAATCTCTGACTGAATCTTTTTTATAAATTCAACTACTGGTCCAAGCTGTTCACATCCAACTTTTATTGCATTATATGCATCAGACTCCACAACTTCTTGAGCTCCAGCCTCAACCATGATGAGCTTTTCTGGAGTTCCAGCTACTATCATGTCGAGCTTATTGTTTTCTTCTATTTGAGAAGTTGTAACATTTAGGATTGGTTTGTTTTCAGCATCAAGTCCAATACGTGCGGCACCAATAGGTCCGTTCCATTGGATATTTGAAATACTAATTGCACAACTTGCTGCAATAAGACCAACAATTGATGCGTCATTTTCTCCATCAACTGACAGAGCTGTGAGGATTACTTGAATATCATTACGAACACGCTCGTCAAAAAGTGGACGAATAGCGCGGTCAATTATACGTGATGTCAAAATTGCATCATCACTAGGCCGTCCTTCACGTTTGATAAAACGACTTCCTTTGATTCTTCCTGCTGCATAGAGCTTCTCTTCGAAGTTTACCATGAGTGGAAAATAATCAATCCCGTCTCGGACACTATCACTTTTGACAACAGTTGCCAAAATTGTTGTGTCACCATACTGAACAGTACATGACGCATTTGCTTGGAGTGCAAGCTTACCAGTCTCGACAGAAAGGGTGCGCCCGCCCCAATCAATAGACCATTTCTTTGGTTGTAACATATTATATATGTGTTACAGCTGCTCTCGATACGATAGACCCACATGGATCTAGATGTCTCGAGACCAGCCTAAATAAATTATTTTTACTTTTTAAATATTTTTTTGCTACTCACTGGCTTCCCAATGAGAAATTTTTTCTTTTCTTCTGATAGATCAATGAAATCATCCACTAAATCAATGAGCTTACTAGAACTTGTCTCACCAAATGCCAATACCTCGACTTGTTTACCCATACTTCTTAGGTATTCAACAAGTGGCAAATAATCTCCATCCCCTGAAACAATCACAATCGCATCGAGTGTCGGTGCAAAACGAATTGCGTCAACAGCAAGACCCACATCCCAATCAGCCTTTTTAAATCCTGACTGATAAACTTGTAAATCCTTTTCTCGTGTCTCAATACCAAGATTGTAGAGTGCTTCAAAAAATGGCTGTTCTTCTTTGCTCTCTGTACGGACCACATAGGCAATCGCACGGATAAGTTTTCTGTCAGCCACTGCCTCAGTAACTATATTGCCAAAGTTTACCTTTTTATTAAAAAGGTTCTTTGCAGAATAATACATATTCTGTACATCAATAAACACCCCTACGCGTTGATCGGGGTGTTTAAGAGGATTTTTTTTGTTAGCTTGATTTTGCATCTTTACTTTCATTAACAACCACCTCTACTGTCTCTTCAACATCTTCTTCTTTAGCGATAAATTGTTTTGCTTGTTTAAGTTTGAGCTTCTTCACAAGCTCTTCATAACTTGCAGCATTTTCACGTTGCAAATATTTGAGTAGTCTACGACGTTCTCCAACCTTACGCAAAAGACCTCTACGTGATGAGTGATCTTTATGATGAGCCTTCAAGTGACTTGCGAGCTCGTCAATCTCTGCTGTAAGTATAGCGATTTGTACCTCTGTAGAACCAGTGTCCCCCTCATGTGTTTGATACTTTTTTATCAAACGTTGTTTCTTTTGCTTTGTAAGCATAGCATGCATATGTTTAGCGGGCGCAGGGCGAGCATGTTCGCCGAGGTCCGTCCTTCCTCACTGAGGAAAGGTATATAAAAAGCGGACTGACTATACCAAACACTTATAACTTTGTCAATAGTAACACAACAAATTAATAAACAATTGCAAACAAAGCACTGACTACCATAATTCCCGTTCCAAAGATTAAAATGGCTCGTTCCAAAAGTGGAACACGCAAAAAACGACGCTCAAACAAAAGCATTACGATAATACCTGCCAAAAATATAGTAAATACCCCTACAAAGAAACCTGCCATAAATAATCCTTTATACGAATAAAATGAGAATCTCTTGCCAATACATCTGAATACCACATATCCCTATCTCCCAAAAATATGAAAATATCCCTATCATAGCGTCGTAATAAATCAAAGCGGACATCCATATCCTCACCATGCCAAAAATCCTGCCACTCCTCAAATACCCACTCATCGTATTCAAACATACCCGGAGCAATAACATCTCTATTAGTAAACCCTTGAACCCATGGGGCATAATGAGAATTGATTGTAAGAAGATACGCGTCTTCAGGCACCATAGAATCAATAGTCTCAATATAAGAAATCTCATGCGACCATACTAGTGGCTGTTTACTCACCATATGATAACCACTTTGAAAAAACATTAAAGCAAAAAACAGAATCGCAACAACACGCAAAAGTTTACTCTGTTTTGTATCTTGTAAAAAGTAATATAGAAATATTGCCGCAAAAAATATTGCTGCCACATCAAAAAATATAAGAAATCTACGATAAAATAATATTCCTAAGGCAAAAAGTATTGTATTCACAATTAAAAATACACTCCACTCTTTATATTTTTTTCCATAAAAAATAAGCCCTGCAAAAGCAAAGAAGATATATAGGAAGGCCGAACGAATATAGAAATCAAGTGAGATAAACTGTCCAGTCAGCTCAGCACTCGACTGTTTGGATGCGTCACTCACATATAGAGTCTTTTGCATTGCAAGTGATATGTAGCTTACAATTTCTTGAAAATTAAATGCAAAAATACTTAGCAGACTGACTCCACCACTTATAAACAAATACTTCCTTTTTTCTTTGTCATATATAAATACAATGAGTAGAGTAATACCAATAGGAACTAGAGAAAGAGGATGGATCGTTCCTATAATAAACAAAGATAAAACTAGTAAATAAGATCTATAATATAAAAATAAAAAAGACAGGAGAACAAAAAACAACCCAATAAGATTGCGATAATAAAACCACCAAAAAAATTCAAACTGGGCGATTGATGTTGTAAATAATATAAGAGCGATAAGGGAGATGATATTATTTTTTGTATATAATTTTACAACTACATAAAAAACAACACAGAGTAACATACCAAATAATATATACCACAAAAATAATATATCATCAGTATTTGTTCCAAGAAAACGTAAAGAATTTGAAAATGATGAAAACCCAAATGACGGAAGTGTCGAATCACCAAGCCGTTCAAAATATCCACGTATTATATGACGATAAATTCCTGTGTCATACCCAAATCCTGCCGCACTATAACGTGCATACATCCATACACGATTGATAGCGTAAAATAAAAATACAAAAACAGCAGCCACTTGTGGCCACTGTTTATATATTGTTTTGAATTCTTTTTTCATAGAGGTATATAGTATACCTCTCAATGGTTTCTTGTTCAACTTAATTCCATTGGTAAGAAACAAATACATCTCTAAATGCTACACGGTATTTATCATTACCATAACATTTAAACTCATATTCACGAAGTCCGTGTCCAGTATCTTTCATTGCATCTTTGAGTTTATAATATCTTTTATTACCAAATCTACGAACCCATACACCATTGTATGATTGGTAACAACGATCTACTTTTACAATATTTGACTTAATTTTGCCATATGTATAAGTAGGGCCATATTCATATCCTGGATTATAGTCGTATCCTGTAGTAGTTACAGGGCTATAACCATAGTTAGTTCCGTATCCATAAACTTCTCCTGTAAGTACGAAACCCATCCCAATAGCCCCAATCATAACGATTGAAAGAACCATTGTTTTGGCAAGAACTACTCCTTTTTTCGCTTTTTGTAGCGACATAGTATAAGGATTAAAATTTATTACTAGGATGGAGCATTATAGCACAATAGGGTCTTTTTGTCAAGTGTCCTACTTAAAGCGTCTTGAGTCTTACAAATGCACCATATTTGTCAGAAATACTCTCAAATGTGACTCTTACCCACTCACCAGTAGGCGCTTGTACATATGCATTCTTTCCAAGAGAGATATTTGTATATGTATAATTACCACCAGTAAACATCAAACGTACCTTACTATCAGTATATTGATTAATAGTAACTTTGAGACCATTTGAATGCTGAATTGAGTCTCCAACACAGCTACTATATAATCCGTCTCCACCAGCAGAGTTACCACATGACATTTCAGATGTTTCTTCCTCAACCTCTTGCTCTTCACTCTTTACACTGATAATAGCTCCGCCATAAATGTTATAATCTTCATATTTTACAGTGAGCTTATATTTACCATCTTCAGTAAAAAATGATTTTGAAGCACCATCACGATACAACTTTACAAATCCCCTGTCAGCATTGGTAAGATATAGATATGTGTGTGCGCCTTTACCATGAAAATGATTTTCCATACTCACTTTTGTTGGTGAGTGATAAATTTTCTTTCCCTCACACACAATATGTGTACCATCAAAAACTTTTGTATCCATACACGTTGGCACGACATATCTAAAATCATTTTGCTCTTCGACTTCTGGAATATAAATATAAAGAGAAACAACGTCATCCACTTCTACCGGCATGTTTGGTACTTGTGAAATGCCATCGTTATTGCGAACAAACGCAGTCATGAGAACATATTTTCCACGATAATAATCATTCACTGTAAAATGTTTAGAACCATAAGGTCCAAAATTTACATCGTCAGCAATTGCTCGTACATAATTTTCATTATATTCAACATCTGATGTTTCGCTATTTGTCCAAATAACACCATATGTATTTTCTCTATAGTTTGGACCTGCTGACATTACATATCTAAATGAATCAAGAGAACTATCTAACGTCATGTAACCAGGTTTTACATATGTATTGTTATCTTGGTAAGAATTATTATTTTTTACAATTGATTTACCATTTTGACTATCATATGCAAGAAAATAATTTACTTCAACGTTCTGTTCTTTTTGTTCAACATGAAAATACAATGGAATAATGTCATCTACTTCCACAGGCATATTTGGTACTTGTGAAATACCATCTCCATTACTGACATAAACAAACATGGCAACAAACTTTCCACGATACCAATCAGTCAATTGAAGTTGGGCTTCATTGTTTGATGATTTGCTTGCATATCTTACAAGATTTTTTACAGTATTTTCGTCAAAACTAAGATTGTCAGTATTACTTGTTTTCCATGCTAGTCTATATGTAATATCTTGACCAAGATCTTCTGCAGCATCTCTGCTTGCGTTATCAATGAGTGCTTGTACACGAAAATGTGTTTGTTCATTATCAATATGAACAAGAGACGGTAATTTATGATACTTATTACCATCTTGGTATGATGTATAATTTATTGCGACCTTACTCAATGCTTCTCCTTGGGCATTTGTTTCATAAACACGAAACCATTTTAGTTTCGATTGAGTAGATGCATCTTTCCAGCTAACTTTGTATTGTGTATTTGATGTACAATTAAGTTTGTAATCACGAAGTCCGTGACCAGCGTCACGTACGCCATTACTTAACTTGTACTCGTTTGAATTACCAAATCTACGAACCTTGATGCCATTTGATACATTTCTACATGAATCAACAGACACTCTATTCGAACCTTGTGAAGGAGTATTGGCTGCCCCTACTACATTTGGCATGAGCCCCACAAGCATAGCGGCTACTGCAAATGTATACAAAACTTTCTTTGTCATATATACGTAATTATGTGTATAAATAAATTAAATCCCTCTCATTTACCTTTCTGTTATATTAAACGCTATAAAAGACAAAATATTACATAAATACAACCTCTAATTTGATGAAAATAAAAAAATCGCTCTGTTAAGCGAAAAATCTCCTCCAGGCGACGCTCCGACGTGATGTCGAAGCGTCGCCCTTGATTCAGCTGACCGCCTGACCGATGAGAAATACGATCCCAATCGGAACCGAAGCCCCTATCGGCACCAGCAGGTTGTCGTCCATCAAGAACTCAAAAAGCCACCGAAGGCGCGGCATGCGGATCTTAACCGCGATATGCATGTGAATCCACTCCTGCGCCAGTTCGGCGTATCCTCCCACTACGACTCCGAGAGGGAACGCGATCAGGAAGAAGAAGTGGTGGATCTCGGGGAAGACCTTCCAGCCGGACAGATCGAGAGCGCTCGAAATGAACACACCGATGCCAGCCGAGGCACAAAACCCCCTGTAACCCGTCCACGTCTTTTTGCCGCCCGTGAACACCTTGCGGATCTCAACTTCGTCCATACCATCGGCCCTGGCCTTAGCCACAGCTTTGGCCCATTCCCGTGCAATTGGATCTCCGAAGCCAAGAATAACCACTCCGAGCATCACTGCCGAGAGCGGGATTCCCCACCACAGCGGCAGAAGCACCCCAAGTGCAAACGGGGTAAGGGCAGAGAGAAGTTCCTTCTCGTGATCGCGAATGATATGTGTCCAGTGAAGGACCCACTTCTCGAAGAAGAGCAAGAACCAGTTGATCGACCTCAAGATCACGAAGAGGACGCTCACGAGGATCCAGAACCCTGACCACTTCGGCTTCCACTGGAAGAAACGAACGACTGGTTCCCACCAAAGAATCCGGTGAAGAACCACCCGGACGACATCCGCAGTAAATGCCCAGAAGCAGATCTGCTCGGCGATCCGGACGCTCTCATCTTCGTCGAATCTGAGTATCTGAGCGAAAAACATTGCGCCGAACCCGAAGGTGAAGTGGAATCCTGCTCGCCACCACGATGATGCTATTTTTTTCTCCAACGATACCTCCCTGGCTTTTTAAACCAGCTGAATTTTTCTCCTTGTACCAGTGTTTTACCATTTTTATAATAAAAAAACAACCCTACGCATGTAGAGTTGTTTTTAATTTTCTAACTATTTCTTATTCTCCCATCTGTTCAGCTACTTCTGCCACAAAGTCACAATCTTTCTTCTCAATTCCTTCACCAAGTTCAAATCGAGCGTATCTGCGAAGATTAATTTTTTCACCGATCTCACCAGATGCAGTAGTCAAAAGCTGTTCAACAGTCTTGTCCTCATCTTTGATAAAAGATTGTTCGAGCAAACAGATTTCGCTATAAAATTTACCCATCTTTCCTTCAAGAATTTTTTCAATCATCTCTTCTGGTTTACCTTCGTCTTTCAACTGTTCACGATATACATTTTTCTCACGTTCTACGTCTTCAGCAGTCACTTCTTCGCGTGACAAAAACTTTGGTGCCATTGCAGCAACATGCATACAAAGGTCATTCCCAAGAGCAAGAAACTTTTCGTTTTGTGCAACAAAGTCTGTTTCGGAATTGAGCTCTAGAATAACACCAATACGACCTTCGCCATGGTTGTATGTAAAAACTTTTCCTTCAGATGCAATCTTGCCAGCACGCTTTGCTGCTTTTGCTGCACCTTTTTTGCGAAGTAGGTCTACCGCACTATCGAAGTCACCATTTGATTCTTCAAGCGCTGCTTTACAATCCATCATACCAGCGCCGGTTTGTGAACGAAGTTTTGCAATATCTTGAGCTGTAATTGCCATATAAATTTTTTTAGAAGAAGTAAATTATTTTTTGATAGGTTTTTTCTCTTCAGCTTTTGGTGCATTTTTTTCATATTCTACCACACCTTCTTTGATTGCATCACGTACAACCCCAACCATCATGTCGATAGATTTAACTGCATCATCATTTCCTGGAATAACATAAGCTGCCTTTTCTGGATTTGCGTTTGCATCACACACACCAATAATTGGGATGTTCATACGATTTGCTTCAGTAACTGCAGTTTTTTCACGTTGCATTGCTGGAACAAAGATAACATCTGGATTTTTGGTAAGTGTTGAAAGACCTGCCAAATATTTATCCATTTTTTCAATTTGACGCATGATGTCTAAACGTTCTTTTTTAGTATATTTTTCTAGCTCACCCTTTGCTTCTTGTTCTTTTAGATCATTATACTTACGAATAAGTTTTTTGATCTCTGCAAAGTTGGTAAGCATGCCGCCAATCCAACGGTCAACCAAATACGGCATTCCGCAAGCTACAGCGGCTTCCTTTACAATATCTTTTGCTTGAGGTTTTGTAGATACAAAAAGAATCTTCTTTCCCTCAGCTGCCAATTTTTTAATTTCTGGCAACACTTTCTCGAGTTGTACTTTTGTCTTATCAAGATCAATAATATGAACTTGGTTTCGCTGTGTAAAGATGAAAGGCTTCATCTTCGGGTGCCAGCGAGACACCTTGTGTCCGAAATGAACACCGGCTTGGAGCATGTCCAAGATAGAAGGAATCTTCATAATTGGGCTTTCCTTAGTCCTCTCTATCAGCGACCCTTTCGGGCAGGAAAACTTGTGATAGATGAGGGATAAATAAATATTTCCGCTTTGCGGAAGTGGCAACACTATACTATATGTATATATCTCTGTCAAGAGCTTTTACTTCCAAGACTTGATAAGAAAACATAAACGTGGTATAACCATGTCGAATCAAAAGGAGTACAACGTGGACATGAGAATATACTTCGCATTTCGCGGAGAGTGGGCAGGTCGGCTTAGAGCTGACGAGTGCCGTGTTATTTTCGACAAAACCGAGTTCGAGCGCATCCAAGCTCTCCACGGAGAAGACCCCTCCTATAGGCTATTCTCTGTAACTGTGCCGGATTCTAGAACTGCACGCCTCATCTTCGCAACTGTCACCAGGGCCGCGAAGAGGAGCGGTAAGGTGTCGAGGATTGCTAAGGCGATGGCCCTCGAATTCGCCACAAAACTTCTTGAACCAGGGAGGACGCCATGAAAGGCGAGGACGGAGGAGCGAGGGAACCCCCGTCCAATGTCCGTATGTAAATAGACTTCTGTTTATAAATGGACCAAAAAAACGCGATATATCGCGTTTTTTTATTGAAAAACTCAAATTACTCTTCTATCTCTATTGCCTGTGTTGCACAACAATCTACCGCCATCTGAATCGTTGCTTCATCGTCTCCTGGAGGATCGATCACATGAGCCTTATCATCATCCCCCATTTCAAAGGTCCCTGAGGCCACAGCCGTACAAGAAGCACAACCAATACACTTGTCTGGATCAATTTTGATATTTTTTGCCATATTGTTATCTTAAATACTGTATTTTCATTTATTAATGCTTATATTTTACCTAAAATCTCCCTCAATATCAAACTCTTGACATTTCTTAGGTCACCTGTTATAATCACCTCGCTTTAATTTTCCAAGCAAACTTCATTTTAAGAAACCTATGAAAAAAGATATTCACCCAAAAGTACATCCTGTAGTATTTATTGACACCTCCGCTGGTGCTGAATTTATTACTACCTCAACACTTACTTCAGAAAAGACACGTGAAATTGATGGTGTAAAACATTTTGAAATCAATATTGAAATTTCAAGTGCATCTCACCCATTCTTCACTGGTAAACAAGTATTTGTTGATACTGCTCGTCGTGTAGAAAAATTCCAAGAGAAACAAGCTAAGATGGAAGCTGCACAAAAAACACGAAAAGGTAAAGCTGTAAAAAAAGCTGCACGAGCAAAAGCAAAAGAAGATAAAGAATCAAAATAGCTATAGAAAATTCAAAAGCAGGTCCTTTTTTAGGCCTGTTTTTATTTATATGGTAAAATGTACATATGCTTCAAAAATATATTGATCTCAAAACTAAATACGAAAAACTTGAACAGGACTTACAAAATCCTGCTGTTTTGGGTGACCAAAGAAAACTAAAAAGCATATCTCAAGAATACAATGAACTTGGAGACGTTGTTAAAAAAATTAAAGAACTAGAAAATCTTGAAAAAAATATTGGCGAAAACGAAGTGATCATTTCAGAAGGTGGCGATGATGAACTCACAGAGCTTGCAGAAGTAGAAACTTTGGAATTAAAAACTAGAAAAGAAAATATTGAAAATGATCTCAAACTACTCACACGTTCAACTGATCCTATGGATAAAAAGGATGTGATAGTAGAAATACGTGCAGGAGCTGGTGGAGATGAGGCCGCACTCTTTGCAGGAGATCTCATGCGTATGTACATGAAATATGCTGATAGTCGAAATTGGAAAACAACACTTCTTTCAGAAAGTCAGATTGGAATTGGTGGATACAAAGAAGTGATATTTTCAATCACAGGCACAAGTGTATACAAAGATATGAAATATGAAATGGGTGTACATCGTGTACAACGTATTCCTGATACAGAAAAATCAGGACGCATACACACATCTACTGCAAGTGTGGCTATACTTCCTGAGATCGAAGAGGAGGAAGTGGAAATCAAACCAAATGATTTACGAATTGATACCTTTTGTGCAGGAGGACACGGAGGACAAAGTGTAAATACTACATACAGCGCCGTGCGCATAACGCATATTCCTACTGGTGTAGTAGCACAATGTCAGGATGAAAAATCTCAAATAAAAAACAAAGATAAAGCTATGGGAGTGTTACGTGCGCGCATCTACAAAGCTGAACAAGAAAAGAAAGAAGCAGAACTCTCAGAACAAAGAAAAAGTCAGATTGGAACAGGAGACAGAAGTGAAAAAATTCGTACATACAACTATCCGCAAGACCGTATTACTGACCATAGGATAAAACAAAACTGGAATAATATTGGGGCTATACTTGATGGTGAATTAGATGCTATAATAGCGGCACTTCGCAATGCGGATTATGAAAAAATGGATAAATAAAAAATCAAAAAAACATACCCATAATAAGGATATATTAAGATACAAATAATATATCCTTTTTTATTTTATTATCTCAATCACCACTATTACATTTGTATAATGTAACAACCCCACATGTATCTGTTCACCAAAATAAAAAAAGTTAAATATATAAAAAAGTTAAAAGAACTTTTTATTTTATTTAATAAAAAAATACCAAAATACATATATCCCATCGTAATACTTATTTTGACGATATTTCCTATCTATTTAATATTAAAAGCCCCTTTGTTTTCTGATGATATAAGAATGGTAGGCATAAAAGGTTATATGTTGTTACACCAGATGACTGCTTTCGATCATATAATACAAAGTCAGTCTTTATTTTTATTTACTAACCAAAGATTTTTTCCTCTACATTTATTAGTATTCGATAGCTTTTTTATTTTATTTTACAAAGTCACAATTATAAAAATAATACAATTCATCCTAGTTTTTTTCAACATATTTATATTTACTTACTTTTTAAGTCTGATTAGCAATATAAAATTAAAAAAAATATATTATATATTACCAATTATACCTATATTATATCATTTTAGAGCAGATGCCCACGATCCCTTTCTTACCTTCCCCATATCAATGACACTATTTTTCTCTTTAACATTATTATCCTTCATTTTTTTCTATAAATATCTTCAAAACAAAAAGAAGAAACTTCTTATACTAAGTTTAATATTTCACCTCTTCTGTTTGTGTTATTATGAAATTGCTTACTTATACTCACCAGCTTTTTTCATCTTAGCCATGATCAAAGATAATGGTTGGAAAAAAAGTTTAAAATATTCAATTCCCCATATACTTCTATCGGCTACGGTGATTTCCGGAATATTTATTTTTAGAGCATTGAATAGCTTTGAAACACCTTATACTGGCATAACACCACACTTGGATATTATAAAAATAATTGAAACATTTTATATACAAATAGCAGGGGCCTTTCCTTATTGGAATTTAAGTATTTTAAAAAATCAATCTTTCAATATAATAGACATTTCATACTTTATATTAATCTTTTTCTTATCGTTTAAAATGATAAGTTATGCTCAAAAATACACTTTTAACAAAAAAAAGATTATTTTATTTATAATTTTTGGAATTTACATGATGAGCATATGTGCACTGCCCATAGCCTTATCAGAAAAATATCAAATTGAAGGACGAGCATACATACCCGTTTATCTTCAATATCACTGGTTATTCATCGTGTTATTCACCATACCATGGTTATGTAATTTCTTTAAGAAAAAAAGTTTATTATATTTTTGTCCGTGATCATAACATTCTTTTCCATTACTCACTTATCTTACAACAGAAATTCAATCAAAAGTTATGGAGATTGTCGCATCCTTGAAGAATCTTATGAAAAAATATTAAGCACTTCCGTAGAAGATATACCACAAGGATCACAGCTCATTTTTGTCACAAAAAACTGTATAGTTTATGACAACACTATGGAGGAAATTGATAAAAAAAATTATGTAGCCACACACTCTAAAAAAGACTTTGTAGTATACGACGGTGAGAATAGTTTTTTAGACCAAATGGAAGAGACAGACAACGACATGATCTTAAATCAAAATATAATCAAAACTGGTGAAGACTCTTATAATATCCATTTAGAAAAACATAATGTCTTCTATTTATTTTCTATTATTGAAAAAGGCTCTCCTGTAACTTATATATATAAGTTACATAGTATGGACTTAGACTATGATTTGAATGCTGAAAAAATATACGCACGTTCCTTAAAAAAAATAATATTAAATACAGACAAAAAATTGATTGAATATGAAAATTTTGACAAACCAAAAAAAATAAACCTTGACTCTTTGAACTCTTTTATATACCATGACAATTGGTTTGCGACCACAAATGAATTAAAATTTGAAAAAAGATTTTGGAAAATAAAAAAAGTGATAGTAACATTAGACAATCCAGCATTTGCAGATGGGATAAATAGTCTAAAAATAACTATAAATGACAGGGTTATAAAAAAAGAACTTAACAGAGGAAAAAATCAATTTGAATTTGATGTAAATTATGAAAAAAAATATTTATAAAATTACAATCAGAAAAAACTGCCATACCCTTTGAACTCGGTGTGAGTGAAGACAAAAGAAAGCTTGGTCTACAATTAATAAACATTCGTGTTAAATAATTATTTTATGTTTCGATTTATAAGAAAATTAATAATAAACAGATCTTTTACCCAAACTATTAGTTATTTAATAGACAATTTTTTACCCCCTATACTTAGAAACAATAAATATTTCATGTATCCATTTTTTTATTTTGCGTACAAAGGTAAAAATGTGGATTATTTTATGAATTTCAAATCTCTTTTATATACACTAGATAGTGCGACATTGGAGAAATTATATCAAAATTATGATACTATAGGCACAGAAAGAGAGACGGATTTAACTAAAAAATCCATTAAATATTTTATCAAACATATTGATAAAAATTCAAAAACTATACTGGATGTAGCATGCGGAAAAGGATTTTTGGCAAATAAGTTTGTCAAAATGGGCTATACTGTTTCTGGAGTGGACGTACATGAAGATAAAAAAGATACAAAATTTAGCTACACAAAAGGAAATATAGAAAATCTTCCTTTCGAGGATCAATCATTCGACATTGTAACAAGCACCCACACCCTAGAACATATAATCGATATCAAAAAAGCTGTAAATGAAATAAAAAGAATTGCTAAAAAACAAATTATTATAGTTGTGCCTTGTCAAAATTTTTATTACTATACTCTAGATATGCACATACATTTTTTTCCACAAAAAGAAATGCTCACTTCCTTAATTGGTCTGGAAACTTACTCGATTAAAAAAGTAGGCGGAGATTGGATTTATATAGGAAAAAAATAATAAAGTAAATATGACAAACAATGTAGACCTGAGTATTGTTATTCCTTCATTCAAAGATAGTGAGGCCTTGAAAAAAAACCTTCATTTTCTTATTGATTTTTTGCAAACCCAACAATATACATTTGAAATCATAATCGCAGATGATGGAAGTGAAGACCAAGGTATGACAAAAGAAATAGCACAAAATTTTAACTGCATATATACATATACCAAAAAAAACTTTGGCAAAGGATCTTCAATTCGACAAGGTATGCAAATTGCACAAGGAAAATATAGAATATTTACCGATGCCGATATTCCATATGACCTAAGAGCTATAGAAAAAATAATGCACCACCTATCCGTACAAGAATATGATTTAGTTATAGGAGATCGAACCCTACCAGATTCAAAATACTATACAGAAATTTCTAAATTAAGAAAAACTGCAAGTAAAATATATTCATTTGTTGTTGGGAGATTTATAGCTGGCGGAATGTTTGACACACAGTGTGGCATCAAAGGATTTAATGAAAAATCAGCTACGAATATTTTTGGCCTAACCCGTATAAATGGGTTTGCATGTGATGTAGAAATATTATACATAGCACTCAAAAAAAATTACGACATCAAAAAAATACCAGTACAACTGCGTAGCCAAGATGGTAAAACTGTTCATATTGCAAAACATACCCCTGGTATGCTTATTGATCTGTTCAAAATAATAAGTAATTTTTACAGAAAAAAATACAAAGAAAAAAATGTATGATCAAATCTTATTTAAAAACAAATACACCTCTCATCTTAATACTCATATGTAGCCTGACAATATCAGCAATTTCTATTTTCTATAGAGGTGATTTTACTTTTGATGAAATGTTTAGTACTCACTATAGTCTTCTACCATGGGTAGATGCTATAAAATACTGGGTAATGGAAACAAACCCACCACTCCACACACTTCTACTACGTGGATGGTTGGCTATATTTGGTAATACTGAAATTATATCTAGATCCTTGTCTGTGATCTTCTCGGCCGGATCGATTATATTATTATATACATTTGCACGTAATTTCTTATCACAAAAACATGCAGTATTGAGTTCTTCTATACTTATTTTTTCTTCCTCATTTATTCACTTAAGCACAGAAGCACGCTCCTACAGCCTATTCCTTTTTCTAACAATTGCATCGTTTTATTTGTTTTATTCTATATTTTTCGACAATAAAAAAAGTACTGGCCGAACAATACTCTATATAATTGTACAAACATTATTACTTTTTACACATCTGACTGCTGTGCTTATCCCTGTAATACAGCTCGGGGGTCTTATTTTAAAAGATGAAAAACGAAAAAATAATATAATCAATTTTTTCATTACTCACATAGCACCTGGTATCCTTTTCCTAATCTGGTTTGTACCTTCATTTTTGTCGAAGCTAGGAAGCAATGCTAGTTCTGGATGGTTTTTTAAAGAAGCAAAATATGGTAAAAATATTTTAACTGGACTCATACCACTTTTTGTAGAATCTCCACAAAATGTTATTGGCCTAATAATATCACTTGGCCTTCTGGGAATACTAGTCTACACGATATTTCATATTTACAAAAAAAGAGAAACCGACCATATACTTTCTATTATATTTCTCTGGACAATTGTGCCAATCATCATTGCTAGCTTATTTGGAATATATATCTCAAAGTATATTACATTTTGTCTACCAGGCTTTGCAATACTCATTGCACATGCTGTGGCACAATTAAAGGATAAGAGAATGTATTATGTTACTATTCTTCTTATAGCCTCCATCCTTATACCCTCTGCGTTTTCATATGCAAGCACACCTCTAAAATCTTGGAAAGAAATAACAAAATTTATTAGTGAAAACGAAACACAGAATTCAAAGATCTTTTCTGTACCTTTCAACCAAGAGCTTGTTATTAATAAATATTACCATGGAACAAGTCCTGTGGTGGGTATTTATCCAAGAGAAGACAGTATGAACCTAGATGAACGTATGGTGAGGTACAACTGGCAAGAAATAGAAGTAACACGTCCTGATTTTGAAAAATATATGCGTAACACGATAGGAGACGCAGATAAGATTTTTTTCTTACAATACACATCAAACATAGTAGCCCCACCAGTACCACGTTGGTTTATTCAAAATGATTGGGTACTAACAGACTATTTAAAATCAAAGTATGACATGGATCCCTATGTTTTTGAATTCACAAAAACAAACAGTGCAACAACTTCTACACTCGAGCTTGAAGCAAATAGATAAACTCGACGCAGAGCTTTTAATTTCTCATGTGACACATAAGTCACGTGAGTTTTTGATTGCACATCCGGAATATAAAGTTGGAAAGTTGGAAAGTTGGAAAGTTTTCAAGTTGATAAAAAAACGTGCAAAAGGAATTCCATTGGCATATTTAATTGGACATAAAGAATTTTTTGAACTCGACTTCATGGTAAACAAATATACGCTTGTCCCTCGACCAGACACCGAGACAATGGTTGAACTCGTTTTAGAAAGACTTATGACTTATGACTTAGGACATAAGACTGTTTTAATTGACGTAGGAACTGGTAGTGGATGTATACCTATCTCTATTACAAAAACAGTAAAGACGCGATTTATCGCGTCTCAAAATATAGATATCGTCGCAACAGACATTTCAAAACAAGCTCTCCGCATTGCCAAAAAAAATGCAAAAAAACATAATGTTGAAATAAATTTTTTACACGGCAACCTATTGGAACCAATTATAAAATCCTCCGAACTAAGAACTCTTACCCACGGGGCATCAGTGTTCCCTGAGAACTCTGAACTCATTATTACTGCAAATCTACCATACCTAACTGAAGAACAATTTGAAACAGAACCCTCTATACAACATGAACCAAAATCTACACTTGTGGCAGACAAAAAAGGATTGGCACTTTATGAAAAACTTTTGCAACAGTTTGCCAATTTGCCAATTTGCCAATTTACTTGCTTCTTAGAAATTGACCCTGGGCAAACAACTCACATAAAAAAAATAATCAGACACACTCTGCCTGATTACTCTATTACTATTTCAAAAGATCTTGCCGGGCTTGATAGGATTGTCACTATTCAGAAATAAGTTCCGCCCGTTGATTCAAAACTTCTATCCAGATCTTTCCCGGGTTTAGTGGCTCATCCACTCGCACTGCATCATCATGCTCAAAATTAAACCACCGTGTTTTACCTTCCCTATCAGCCTTCTCCCACTCCATTTCTATCATATAACCATCGCGAAACATTACCGCATCTCCACGTCCAATTGTTTCCATACCAAGACGTCCAACACCATCAAGAACCTCTGTTTCCACATGCTGCACAATCACTGTGTCAGCTTCAATCAAGCCTCCGTCTTTATCTAGATGAGGGTACCCCATTTGGTAGCGTTCGTATTTATTTGTTGAAGAATTAAACTGCCATGTGGCAACATATGTCGGAGGCACAAAAGTAACAGTAAATTCACCAACACAATTTTCCGTGCATTGTTCCCGTTCTTCAAATTTCCACGATTCAATTCCTGTGTTCTTTTTATTTTCTTCGATTTCATCTTTGATCTCTTCTTCAGGACCATAGTCTTCCCAAGCACTCTCCCAAAGTTTTGATGATGTATAAACATTGTGCGGTGCGTACCTATCAGTCGAACGCCAATAGTACCAACCTCTATAAAATTCATTTAAATCAAAAATATCAAACTCTTTTATATCATCAAGAGCCTCTGGTGATCCACCTACGTGCATGTACATTGTATCTTTGTATTCACTAAGCCATCTAAGATAATATGGACGCGCACTACGTACTGGTCCAACTTTTAATACTTCATCGCCCAATGGATACAAAAGCAAAAAACGTGAATAATTTGCTTCCACAGGAGCCTCATAAACAACACGCGCCTGGCTTAATCCAGATTGCGGGCGAGCGTCCGTATGATTTTCCACCATGACCGCAACTAATTTTGGATTTACATCTTTTTCAAATTCTACGCAGATGCCGTCAAGCGTGCGTCTGTGTTCACAATCCTCTTCGACAACGTCTGGTACGGGTCGGTCGCGACCGACCCCTTCAGGGCTTTCACCACCTAAATACCCCCACCCAAAAAACCCAATCAAAATAATCGCTGCAATAAAAATAATTCCTGATAAAATATACAAAAATTTGATCTCATTAAAAACAGGCCCAGACCTATCCCTACTATTCTTTTCTTTAATTTTTGAAATATAACCTAAAACTATTTTTTTCATAAAAATATTAATTTATATGGTTACATCATACACCAAAAAACCATTGCAAACAAGAAAACCACCTATCGGTGGTTTTCTTTTATCAGTATAATTTTGATCAATCTTATTCTTTCTTATCACCCTCTGCTTTAGGCTCTTCTTTCTTTTCATCAGTTTTACCTTCCTCTCCTTCTACTGGAGCTGAGCCATCTTTCTTATCACCTTCTACTTCAACATCGGCAACAGTAGGAGCTTCAGCTTCTTCCATAGCTTTGAGTTGATCTTCACTAAGTGGAGGTGTAACTTTTGCAATCATGTTTGTAGGATTATCAGCAGCTACAATTCCTTCTGGAAGCTTGAGATCTTTCACATGAATTGCATCTTCAAATGTTTCAAGTGTACTTAAGTCTACTTCAATGGAACCAACAAGATCTTTTGGCAAACAACGCACTGAAACGGTGTCTATAGCCTTTGATAGGGTACCACCAAGAGCTTTTACTGCTGCTGGTTCTCCGACGAATTCGAGTGCAATTGATGTTTCCATCTCTACTCCCATTTGAATTTGTAGGAAATCAACATGAACCATATTTCCTTTAACTACATCGTATTGAATATCTTGAAAAAGTACTTTTGCAGGTTCTTTTTCTCCTTCAACGGTGAAATCAACCAAATTTGAATCACCAGCTTCTGCATAAAGTTTTTCGAGCTCACGTGCATCTACCAAAATAGAAACAGGTTCACGATCAGGTCCGTACACTACACCAGGAACTTGACCTTGCGCGCGGACTTCATCTGCATTATTTTTTTCTCTCTTTTGTACAGTAATTGAATATGTCATATTACGTTTTCATTAATAATTGAACGAATGAATTAGATTTATGATAAATAGTTTGATAATAATCGAGCAAATCATCCTCTGTCATCGATTGTCTGTTTTTCAATCTAAACGCGTCTTCAAAGGTGAGATCGCTTATAAGTCCTACAAGCCCTACTCCTACATCAGTCAAACCGACAAGTAGTATAAGTGCATTTTTGCACTTGGAACATGTGATATGTAAGACGTGTGAACCTTGCGATTGATCTACTGTTTTTATAGAATTTGTTTCAAATGTGGCCTCACATAATGGACACTCTTTCATAACCTTGAATTGAGATCTGAGAGAATCTATATGTTGTGGCAAAGGTGTAGATTTTGGCATATTTTTTGCGGGACTACTATAGCAAACTAGCATGCATTCGTCAAGTGGAATACCCTCAAGACGATCTTGCAGCGCTCTCAGCTATACCAATAAGTAAAAAACTAATAATAAGTGAGGACCCTCCGTAACTCAAAAATGGTAACGTAACCCCTGTAACAGGCAAAAGTCCTACAGCAGCACCAATATTGATAATCATATGAAAAAGGAAGATAAGAGAAACACCAAGTACGAGATATGCACTAAAATCACTCCGGCACCCCCTGGCAATCCTTACTAGCCGCCATAATACCAACAAATATAAACCAAGCACAAGTATCACTCCTATAAAACCAAGCTCCTCACTAATTACTGAGAAAATAAAATCTGTCTGAGCTTCTGGCAAAAAATGAAGCTGACTTTGCGAACCAAACCCAAGACCCCTACCCATCATCTGTCCAGAACCAACTGCTATAATTGATTGTGTTACATTGTAACCCGCACCAAGTGGATCTCGTCCCGGGTCTGCAAATGTCATAAGGCGCTCTTTTTGATACCCTTTGAGAAGAAAAAACCATCCGACGACTGCCACAACAACTGCCAAAGCCACGAGTCCTATAATATACTTTCTCTTTGTACCAGTAAGTAAAAGCAGACCAAACCAACTCCCAAGCAATATAACTGCTGAACCCAAATCCGGCTGAAGCATTATAAGCCCTGCCAATACTAATGTCATTACAAGAGTTGCTGCAACAAATTGCCATCTATCAAACCTACGAGCTTGCCTTTCTGTACGCCATGCCAAAAACATTATAAGTGACACCTTTGCAATTTCTGCTGGCTGCAATGAAAAACCAAAAATACGAAACCAACCTGTCGTACCACGAACATTCACACCAAAAAATAAAACTGCCACCAAAAGAATAAAAGCAACCAAATAAGCTAGACGTGAAGTTGATTCATAAAATGAAACATGAAATTGGGACGCAACAAAAAATACAATAACTGCAATAACAAGAGCTAAGATTTGAGTTGGTGTATATATAAGTGTATCCCCACGCGACAAATCAACACTATATATTGCGGCAAGCCCAATAAACGACAGCATGATAACACCAAGCGCCAAAATCCAATCGAATTTTTTCCAAGATGAAGCAAGTAGTGAAAAGCGTATCATAATCTTTTAGATAAATACCCTCCCCTTGGGCAAGGAGAGGGACAGGCAAAATATAAAATGTGTGTTAATCACTTTGAACTATAAAATATCCTTATTTATGTCATTACAGTATTACCCCTCCCTAACCCTCCCCTAATAGGGGAGGGAATGGGTGGGGTTAAACGCAAAATAAATAACCAAACAAATAATTCTTATAACTCTGGGCAACTAACGGAGTGGCATGTATGCCCCAAGATCAAATACATTTATAAGTGGCTCTATCTCTATAGAATCAACCTCTAAACGATCCATAAACGAAGCGCGCTCAACTGATCTCTTTTGACCTGACAAAAATTGCTCAATTTGAAGAGGAGAAAATGCTACCACTTGTCCGCCATTCTTATATATAACATTAAAGGTGCCTTCCCAATAACTAAACAAAGAATCATTTGATACATCAAAACTAATTAGATGAGAACCGGTGCCTTGTGATCTATTTGCAGGTGTAAATTTTACATTATCAACAGTAAATTGCAACCTTTGTTCAATATGTTGAAACGGATAATAAATTTCGTGTGGATCAATACGTTTCCATTTTGTATCAACAAGTCTAAAAGAGACATTGGTAGGAGTGCGTGTGAGATCATGCCCATACACTGCCACATTGCGTGTCTGTCCAGGCAAAACAATCGCCTCATTCACTTCTGTCTGACCATTTCCATAAGTAAACATATACCGCACTTCCGCTATCCATCTTTCATTTGGATTTTGAACAGCCAATAAAAAATCGTATTTCTCTGGCGCACTATTAATTATGCGTTGTGTTTTGAGATTAAGTATCTTAGGAGCGTTGATTTTTATTTGCTCTTGAGAGATATAATTTTGTGCAATACTCGAAATATTTATTTCATCACGTGTATAGTCAAACATTAGATATTTTCCCCAAACAAATAAACCAATACTAATAGTGACAACACTCCACGATGTCATTGTAATAATAAAAATCTTACGCAACAAAATCTTGTGACTTACATACCACTCTGCCATTTTCAAACGTTTATTTGAAAACTCACCAGTCGGATCTTGGTAACGTTCGAATTTTGAAGGTTTTTTCTTGCCTAACATATGGACATAGTATACAACAAAATACTTGAAATGAACATATGGATATGGTAGGGTGAAAATGTTATCCACCTAAATAGGCTACACAAAATCCTCTGCATAAGATACACGGACCACACAAGAAGGAGCTACTCATGACTAAGGCCGAAATCTGGGAGCGGATCTGTATCCGCCAGAACTGGATCTGGTTTCTCCTCGCGCTCTTCGCGTTGACTCTGTGGGCTGCGATCGACGCCCCGAACTTCACAACGTTCGAACGCATCGCGATCGGCGTGGTCACCATCCCGGCCTTCATCGCCGTGATCATCCACGAGGATGTTCGCTTCGGACTGCTCTGGATTGGCATTCCGATGTCGATCGGCATGTTCATGGGGCTACCGCTCCTCACGATGCTCAAGCGTGCTCACGAAATCGTGCTCTGTGTCTCTGCTGGATCGATCGGCGGGCTCATCATGATGCTCGCACAGCGCTGGATCCAACGACGGTTCCCGTCGACCCGCGCGTCGTAGCGCCCCAAAACGGCGCCGGCATGTTTCTAACCGGCCGCACGGCGGCCATGGGTGGATGCGAGAATCCCACTCGATCTGCCTGCTGTGTTTCTAAATTTTAGAACTACAGCAGGAGGAAAATCGAGTGGGATTTTTGTTTTTTTAATCCAAATCCTCCTTTGATTTCCCCTTGTCTTCTTATGCAAAAAATGATATACTTTCTGCGTCTATAAAACCTAATTACGTATAATAGTATGCCAAAACGAGTTACAAAAGGACGAGTTGTGAAAGCGAAGCAAGCTCCAGCTCCTAAGAAAAAAATTATAAAAAAAGCTCCTGTTGCAAAAAAAACATCTTCAAAAGTAGTTAAGTCTTCTTATAGTGCAAAAAATATTCAAGTACTCGAGGGACTCGAAGCAGTAAGAAAAAGACCTGGAATGTACATCGGCTCAACGGGTGTCACTGGATTACACCATCTGATTTGGGAAGTTGTTGACAATTCTATGGATGAAGCTATGGCAGGACATTGTGACACTATTACTATAAAATTATTACCTGATCACTGGATAGAAGTTACTGACAACGGCCGTGGTATTCCTGTTGACATACATCCAAAAAAGAAAGTAAGCGCTCTACAGCTTGTTTTAGCCACACTTCATGCTGGTGGTAAATTTGGTGAAGAAGGTGGAGGCTACAAAGTGTCTGGTGGTTTGCATGGTGTTGGTGTGTCTGTAGTAAATGCCCTATCATCTCATCTCAAAGCAACTATACATAGAGATGGAAAAATTTGGGTACAAGAATACAAATTTGGAAAACCACAATCAAAAGTAAAGTCAATTGGTAAGACAAAGACAACCAGCACGACAATCTCTTTTAAGGCAGACGATGGAATTTTTGAAACACTCAACTTTGATTGGAAATATATTGTTGATCATCTACGTCAGCAAGCTTACCTAACAAAGGGTATCAAGCTTGTCATGATAGATGAGAGAAGTGCAGAAGAAAAGGAAGAAGACAAAACAGCAGTAGCATTTCCAAAGAATAGTTACCAATTTTATTTTGAAGGTGGTATAGGAAGCTATATTCGCCATATTAATAAAAATCGTGAACCAAAACATGAACAAGTTTTTTATACTGAGAAACAAGAAGGTGACATCAATGTAGAAATTGCTTTACAATACACAGGGGACTTTACTGAAAGTCTTCACGCATTTGCAAATAACATTACAAATCCAGATGGAGGTATGCATGTGGCAGGATTTCGTACTGCACTAACACGTACGCTCAATAGTTACGCAAGAAACAAAGCAATCTTGAAAGAAAAAGATCCAAATCTCACTGGTGACGATGTGCGCGAAGGGCTCACTGCAATTATCTCAATTAAAATTCCAAATCCACAATTCGAAGGGCAGACAAAAGCAAAGCTTGGTAACCCAGAAGTAAAGCCAATAGTCGATGGAATATTTGCTGAACAATTTACAATATTTCTTGAAGAAAATCCAAAAGATGCAGAAAGTATTGTTGGACAATGTCTTGTTGCAGCAAAGGCTCGTAATGCTGCAAAGATCGCACGTGATGCAGTACTGCGAAAAAGCGCACTTGATGGATTTACTCTACCAGGAAAACTTGCGGATTGTTCAAGTCGCAAAGCAGAAAATTCTGAACTCTATATTGTAGAGGGAGATTCTGCTGGAGGTTCTGCAAAACAAGGTCGTGATCGTCACACACAAGCAATCTTGCCATTACGTGGTAAAGTATTAAATGTTGAACGTGCGAGGATTGATAAAATTCTTGCAAACAATGAACTTAAATCTCTTATTATTGCACTTGGAACAAACATTGGAGAAATGTTTGATATAGAAAAACTTCGTTACCACAAAATCATCATCATGACAGATGCTGATGTAGACGGTTCTCATATCCGTACCCTTCTCCTTACTATGTTCTTCCGTTATTTTCCTGACCTCATTTACAAAGGCCATATTTATGTTGCTCAACCTCCATTATATAGTATTAAAAAAGGTAAGGACATTGAGTGGATTTATAATGAAACAGCTCTTACCGACTACAAAAAGAAATACGGCATAACTGACGAAGACCTAAATTCATCTGAAGATGAGCCCTCCGACGCTGAAGCTATGGAGGACAAGGAAGAAAAAGAAACTAAAAATAAGCCAGGTAAAAAACTCAATGTACAGAGATACAAAGGTTTGGGTGAAATGAACCCTGAACAACTTTGGGATACGACAATGAGCCCAGAAAATCGAGTATTAAAACAAATTACAGTTGAAGATGCAGAAAAAGCTAGTGAAATCTTTGATATCCTCATGGGCAGTGAAGTTGCACCACGTAAAAAATTCATACAAACACATGCTAAAGATGTAAAGAACTTAGATATTTAGCTAAATTTAGCCAAAAATACAAAAGAGGTGTACAAGCACCTCTTTTTTTATAGAAACTATTGACAAATACATAATATACTGATATAGTATGTGCGTAATCGGCCACAGAGCCGTTTTTAAAATACGAAAAAGTTATGAACAAACTTATCAAATACATCCGAGAGTCAATTGGTGAACTAAAGAAAGTCACCTGGCCAACAAAAAAACAAACAACTACTTATACAATTGTAGTGGTTGCGATGAGCATCGGTGTTGCAATATTTTTTGCAATTCTTGATTGGTTCTTCAACCTCGGACTAGGAATCATTATCTAATAATCAAATAGATAACTATGGCAAAGCAAACCGCCGATCTCGGCCGCCGCTGGTATGTAATTCATACTTATAGCGGATATGAAGAAAACGTAACAGATAACCTCGAACAACGTATCGACAGTTTTGATATGCAAGATAAAATCTTTCAAGTACTTGTTCCAAAAGAAAAGAAAATTAAAATTAAAAATGGAAAACGTACAGTAATAGAAGAAAAAATATTTCCTGGTTACGTACTCGTTGAAATGATTGTGAATGATGATTCATGGTATGTTGTTCGTAACACACCAAATGTAACTGGTTTTATTGGAACAGGAACTACTCCAACACCAATCGATCCAAAAGAAATGACATCTCTCACTGGTCGTATGAATGTAGAAGACCCAACACACAAGATTGATGTTGAAGTGAACGCACCGGTTAAAATTACTGACGGTCCTTTCAAAAACTTTGAAGGTAAGGTTAGTGAAGTGGATGCATCACGTGGTAAGATCAAAGTACTCGTAAGTATGTTTGGTCGTGAAACACCAGTAGAGCTAGATGCATTGCAAGTGAAAAAGATTTAAATAGAATAACAAAATTATGGTGGTTCACTTGTGAACGCTTCTCACCTAAACTGATATTAAAAATATAAAAGATATGGCAAAGAAATTAACGACCCAAATCAAACTACAAATCATGGGCGGTGCAGCTAATCCTGCTCCTCCAGTAGGACCAGCTCTTGGTCAACATGGTTTGAATATCCAAGATTTTTGTACTCAGTTCAACAATGCAACTGCTGACAAAAAAGGTGAAGTCGTTCCTGTGATCATCAACGTATATGAAGATAGAAGTTTTGACTTCATTACAAAAGTTGCTCCAGCAAGTGCTCTCATCAAAAAAGCAATCAACCTAAAAAAAGGTTCTGGTAACCCACTCAAAGACAAGGTTGGCAAAATCAGCAAAGCACAAATAAAAGAAATTGCTGAAAAGAAAATGCCAGACTTAAATGCTAACGACATTGACGCAGCTATGAAAATTATCGAAGGAACTGCTCGTCAGATGGGTGTAGAAGTAGAATAAAATTAGACATCAAAAAATAATCCTAGCAAAAGCTGGGATTTTTTTATTCCCCATTTCCTGCTATAATGATATTAGTTTATAAAGTTCGAAAGTTCTTAAAGTTTATAAAGAGCATGTCGAACTTTACAAACTTTTTAACTTTATAAACTGTTTACTATGAAAAATAAACCTTTGGCCTCATTTTCCAGTATCGTGCCAGATCTCAAAGATTATCTGAGAGGTAAAATGCGTGGATATAAATCTACGATTATTGACACACCACTCGATATCAAGGCGCTCGACCCTAAGACAGAGATACTTGGTGTGTTTGTCGATTCGCAAGTTGATAAGGCGGTGTTTGATAAACTCAAAAAATTAAAAATGATTGCAACATTTTCAACAGGCTACGATCATATTGATATAAAGGAATCAAAAAAACGTGGAATTCCTGTATGCAATGTTCCTACTTATGGAGAAAATACTGTTGCACAGCACACAATGGCACTTATGCTTGCTCTATCACGCAAATTATTCCAATCAGTGAAGCGTGTAAAGGAAGGAATCTATGATTATCACGGACTTCGTGGCTTTGATCTAAAAGGTAAAACAATCGGTGTCATAGGTACAGGCCATATTGGTATTCATCTAATTGATATGCTTGATGGATTTGAAGCTAATGTTGTTGCTTATGACGCATTCCCAAATAAAGAATTAGAGGGTGACCATAAATTTACCTATGTAAATCTTGATAAACTTTTGAAAGAATCAGATATTATTTCACTACATGTGCCACTCTTTCCTACTACATATCATATGATAGATGCAAAAGCGTTGAATAAAATGAAAGATGGTGTATATATCATTAATACTGCACGCGGAGGTCTTATTGATCCAGAGGCAATGGTATATGCACTTGAAAATGGAAAAGTTGGTGGACTTGGTGTAGATGTCTTAGAGGAAGAAAACTTTATTTCACATCCAGAAAAAATAAATAAAAAAACCACACCAGAAGAAATACGTGCTAGTCTAATGGAAAATATTATTATTGATCACCCAAATACTATTATAACTCCACACAATGCTTTTAATAGCACAGAAGCACTCAAACGAATCTTTGACACCAGTGTAGAAAATATAAAAGCATTTAGTGCGGGTGAAATCCAAAATGATGTAACAAAACCGCGAAAGAAAAAATAGTATGACAACAAAATTTAAAGAATTCCCCAAACCTATAAAATTCAAAAAGCTTATTGGCCCAAGTTTTATTATATTGGCCCTTGGTTTAGGATCAGGAGAAGTTATTCTATGGCCTTATATGGCTTCTAATTATGGCCTTGGAATAGCCTGGGGTGCAGTTCTTGGTATTACTTTTCAATATTTTATAAACATGGAAATAGCACGCTATGCACTTGTAAAAGGTGAAAGCGTGTTTGTTGGAATCTTCAAAATTTTTAAATGGTCAGCTTATTGGTTTATTCTTTCAACTTTTATAGGATTTGGTATTCCTGGTATTGTTGCTGCTTCTGCAAAAGTAATTGCAAGTATCTTTGGTATAGAACAATTCAAGTGGATTGCGATTTTATTTTTAATACTTATTGGAATAATTTTAAGCACTGGAAAAACAGTGTATGGAATGATGGAAAGAATTACAAAAACAATAATCTTGATTGGTGTACCATTTATAATTATTCTCGCTTTGGTGTTAGCAAGCCAAGCTGACTGGTCTGCCCTATTAAATGGTGTTGTTGGACAAGGAGAAAATTATAAATTTTTACCAGTTGGAATAGGACTCGCGACCTTTTTGGCAGCCTTTGCTTATTCCGGAGCTGGAGGAAATTTAAATTTGACCCAATCCATTTATGTAAAAGAAAAAGGGTATGGTATGGGTAAATACTCTCAAAAAATTACAGGTCTTTTTGCAACAGAAACCAGTAAACAAAAAATAAAATTAGCTGGTGAAGAGTGTGAACCAACCGAACAAAATATAAAAAGATTTAAAGCATGGTGGAAAAAAATAAGTTTAGAACACTTGATTGTTTTTTGGTTTATAGGTTCTTTATCAATGCTCTTACTAATGGTTCTTTCCTACACCACTACTTTTGGGCTAGAATCAAATACAGAAGGAATTCAATTTGTAATTAACGAAGGGTCAATTATTGGCAAACGTATATCCCCTATAATTGGTACACTATTTTTATTTGTAGTTGGAGTCATGCTCTTCCAAACCCAACTTGGGGTTATGGATTCTACCTCACGCATTATGGCTGAAAATGTAGCTATAAAAAAGCTTGGAGCCAAAACAGAAGGAACTGTGAATTTATGTAAAATTTATTACTATTTTGTATGGGCACAAATCTTATTTGGCATAATTTTATTTTTATTAAATATTTACGAACCAAAAACTCTCATAGTTCTTGGAGCGATAATTAATGCAGTGGCGATGTTTGTCCATATCGGTCTTGTATTTATTCTAAACCAGAAAGAACTCCCCAAGGTATTTCGGCCTAATTGGTCACGAAAAATCATCATGTCTTTTATATTCTTGTTCTTTGGATTCTTCTGTGTGTTTGTATTACTCAACAAATTAGGCTTGATTTAACTCCCTCCTTGACAAAAAGCCTAGAGTGCAGTATTATAGCTGCGCTTTTAATTTTCAGTGGGACCCTGCCATCAGGGGCTAGCACCACTAATCAATATCCGTAAATCTGGATTATTCCCGAAGAGGAATGCCCTATGGGTATCTGGATATCAGGATAGCATACATATGTCAAAAAGAATGGATGGTCTAAGGACCAAGGTAGAACAAGACAAAGTCTACACTATTGATGAAGCTGTTAAGCTCGTCAAAGAAACAAGTACAGTTAAATTTGATTCTTCAATAGAAGTACATGCTCGACTTGGTATTGACCCAAAGAAGAGTGACCAACAAATTCGTACAACCGTTGTATTACCACACGGTACAGGAAAAACAAAGAAAGTTGCTGCTTTTGTTGGAGCAAATGATGAAAAAGATGCAAAATCAGCTGGTGCTGACTTCGTATGTGGAGAAGAAGATATCAAAAAAATCAAAGATACAGGTAAGGTAGAATTTGATGTGGCTATTGCTACACCAGAAATGATGCCTAAGCTAGCTGTAGCAGCAAAGGTACTTGGGCCAAAAGGACTTATGCCAAATCCAAAGAGTGGAACAGTAGATACAAATGTAGTAAAAATGATTGAAGAGTTAAAAAAAGGTAAAATTGCCTTCAAAAACGATGCTGACGGAAATATCCACCAACTTATTGGAAAAGTGAGTTTTGATGAAGTTAATATCAAGGAAAACCTAGAAACATTCCTCGAAACACTCAAAAAGATTAAACCACAAGGTGTAAAAGGTACATATATCAAAAGTTTATACCTTACAAGTGCTATGGGGCCAAGTATTAAGCTTGAAATTGTTTAATACCAAGAAAATATAATAAAAACCTGCTCACTGAGCGGGTTTTTTATTTATTCCTTTGGCTTGCCCTTACCCCCTTCTTCTGCTAAAATAAGAGAGAATTAACTATAAAAATATGTCTACAGAACCACGAAAAGATGCTATTTCATGGGATGAATGTTTCATGCGCATAGCTCATGTTATATCAGATCGATCAAAAGACCCTTCTACACAAGCTGGGGCGCTTATTGCTGATCAAAATAACATTGTAGTGGGGCTTGGATACAATGGTTTTCCTAGAAGTACTAACGACAATGCATTTACCTGGGACAGAGAAGGTAGCAAACTTTCAGAAACAAAATATGCATATGTTTGTCATGCAGAAGAAAATGCAATATACAACTCAAACAAACAACCACACGGATGCAAACTCTACACAACGCTCTTCCCCTGCAACGAATGTGCCAAAACGATTGTCCAAAATGGTATCACAGAAATTATTTATGAAAGTGACAAATACCACGATGATGACATCTGGGTTGCATCTCGTAAAATTCTAGATGCGGCAGGAGTCACCCAGCGTCAAATAATTTCAGAAGCAAATAAAAAATAATTATGAAGAAAATTATATTTGGTTTTGTCGGACAAATGGCTAGTGGCAAAGACACTGCCGGAGATTATTTAGAAAAAAAATACAATGGTAAAAACTTTAGCTTTTCTGACATGCTCGGCAATGTTTTAGCACGCTACCATCTGGAACTCAACCGAGATAACTACATAAAAATTTCAGAAGCAATGCGCGAATATTTTGGTGGTGACATAATGTCAAAGACCATGGCCGAGGATATTAAAAAAGATACTCATAGTGTTATATCCATATCAAATGTAAGACGACCTGAAGATGTAAAATATCTATCTGATTTACCAGGATTTATATTGGTAAACATATTTGCTGAACCAAAGACGCGTTATGAACGCCTCACTCACCGTGGAGAGAAAAGTGATGACAATAGCAAAACATACGAAGACTTTTTGGAAGATCACAAACGCTCTACCGAAGTTACGATTGCTGGCATTGCCAAGCAAGCAACTGAATCAATTGATAATAATGGAACACCAGAAGAATTACATGAACAACTCGACAAATTGGTATCTAAATATAAATAGTTTTTGCCAATCTATTGGCTATGAACTATTGGCTATGAACTATTATTATGAATATAAAAATTAAGCGCCTCCACCAAGACGCCAAACTCCCAAGTTACGGTCATCCTGGAGATGTTGGATTGGATTTGCATTCAGTTGAAGATGCATATGACCTAAGACCAATGGAGCGCAAAGTATTCAATGTTGGTTTTGCACTTGAGTTTGACACTGGATATGCCGCAATTGTAAAAGATAAGGGTGGTCCTCCATTTCGTGAGGGTCTTCATACTATGGGTGGTGTCTTTGACGCAGGATTTCGCGGTGAATACAATGTACTTCTTATTAATCTTGGTGACAAACCTGTCAAAATTGAAAAAGGCCAAAAAATTGCACAACTTATAATTTATCCAGTTGCTATAGCCGATCTTGAAGAAGTGTCAGAATTAAGTGATAGCTCTCGCGGCGAAGGGAAATTAGGTAGCACTGGCTTATTTTAACAAAATCCTATGTTTGGTGGAGAAAGACGTTGGAGAAAAATTGCAGAAAAAATTGGGAGAGAATCCCAACGTGAACTTGAGAACTACGCACGTGAGTTTGATTCTTGGTTAGACCAACCACAAATTCAAGACGCAGGCATAGACACTGACCAAGTTCGTGAACAAATTGAAAAAACACGAAATTCAGGACAGTCTGAAGAATATGCAATGAAGACAATTCAAAAATATCGAAAGGCCATAGAAGCAAGACTGAAAGAAAAAGAAATAACAGCAAAAAAAATGGGAGAACCAGCAGCTGTAGAAGAGTTAGTAGCGCTGGGAGATACTCCGTCTTTAGGACCAGAAAAAGAAATAGAGACACCTGTAACACAAGAACCAGATGTACAGGTCATCGAACCAGCGGCTGTGCCTCCAGTACCTGATACACCTGCAAATGTAGACATTGTGATAGAAGAACACGTAGAGGAAGATACTACTACACCTGCAAGTAATGAAGCAGAAACAGAAGAAGATCCTACTGGTGAAGATGTTGTGGAAGATAGTGTAAGTGAGAGTAGTGAAGACGATGCACAAGCCTCAGAGTCTGAAACTACTGTAGCGCCACCAGATCAAGAAGAAGGAGATAGAAATGAAACACCTGGTGAGAGTGAGCCTGCGGACAGACCAGAGCCTGAAGCTGTACCAGAAAGAGATTTACTCGATCGTATTCAAGTACCAGAAACTGAAAAACGTAAAAAGTATGAAAATCCACTTATAGATATTGATGAAAGAAGTATTAAAACAACCTTAGAAAACTTGGGTCTTGATTTTCAAATACGAGGAATCTCACAACCAAGATTTTCTGTAAGACAAGGTGAAGGAGACCGTGGAAAAAATAAAAAAGAAATAGAAATAATGTATGAAAAAAAGGGGGCGAGGAAAGATGCAAGAGGTAGACAACAAGGTAGACAACAAAAAGGAAAAAGATTTTCAATCAAATTATCTTGTGAATTTGACCCACAAACTGGAGATACTTTGGTGCAGGCAAAAGCAAAAGGAGCTGAAAGCTGGGATGATACTGAATACATACAAAACATAGAACAATTAGCTGATGTTGTATATGACTGGATAAGTGAAGTAGATGAATCTATAAACCCACAAGCGAGAAGTCGAGAAAGTCAGCCAGATACAGAAAGAAAATCCGGCGTGGACGCAGTAAAAGAAACTATAGGTAAAATCAACCTAACACAAAAAACACTTTCTGAAGGAAGAGAAGGTAAAATTGATTTTAATGTACCAGAAATAGAAACAAAAGATATACGTATTGATCACAAAGAGGTGTCAAACGGAATCAGACTGACTATACGTTATGGTGATAAATACCTTATAGATGCAACTTGTACAAAACAAGCAGACAAAGATTTATGTGATATTTCAATATCATTTAGTAGAAAAGAAGGAAATACAATAATTCCATATCCTGGAGGCCCACGAGAATACAAAGGTATAAATCCACACAGAGCAAAGAACCTCTTATTTTCAAAAATAGGACAAGCTGTAGAAATCATAAAAGAGAAACAACTTGAAACAAAAGAACCTGCTAAAAAAGCAAAATCTAAAACACCGGATCCATCTCCTGCAAAACCATCATCAACTGTAGCAAGCTTACCTACTACAAAATCAGAACCAGGTATGGCCACACTCCTAAAAGACTCTGGGGTAGTGGGAGCAGATGGAAAAGCTACTACACCAACTACTCCAAAAGAACCAACAGAAAAAGCACCCGAAACATTTTTAAAAATTGGAGACAGAAAACAAAGTTTTGATATTGGCGCAATATACTCAATGGAGTCAGAAGGTAAAACTGTATATTTTAAACCACTACGTATAGAGGGAGAAGAATTAATAGTAATGGAGGTAACAAACAAAGGTGAAGATATAGGTACAGCAAATATGGAAATAAAAGATCTTAGAAGAATTCCTGGTAGAGAATGGAAAACACATTTTAAAAAGAGATCCAAAAAGAAAAAATAATATGCAATCCTATTTAAATATTGTAAAACACATTTTAGAAAATGGCATAGAGAAAACTGACCGAACAGGTACTGGTACTCTTGGTGTTGCTGGAGTATGTTTTGAACATGATATGAGTGAAGGGTTTCCTCTAATTACCACAAAAAAAATGCCTTTCAAAGTCATGTCTACTGAACTTGAATTTTTTATAAAAGGAATTACTGACAAACAATGGCTCATCGACAAAAAATGTCATATTTGGGATGAGTGGGCAAATCCAAAAAAAGCACCTTATGGTCATGATGAGGAAAGCAAAAAACGTATGGCAGAAGAACGTGATCTCGGACCAGTGTACGGATTCCAATGGCGACATTTTGGTGCAACATATGATAATTGGGATTCAGACTATACTGGACAAGGTGTAGATCAACTGAAGTATATTGTAGACACTCTAAAAACAAACCCAAGTGACAGACGTATGCTTGTGTCTGCGTGGAACCCTGCAGTAAAAGACCAGATGGCACTCCCCCCTTGTCACTATGCATTTCAAGTTACTGTGACTGGAAATAAACTAAATCTAATGTGGAATCAAAGATCTGTAGACGTAATGCTTGGTCTCCCATTTAACATTTCAAGTTATGCGCTTCTACTTCATCTACTTGCAAAAGAAGCAGGACTTGAAGAAGGTCGACTTGTTGGATTCCTAGGTGACACACATATTTATAAAAATCATTTGGAAGGTGCGCGTGAACAACTTACTCGAGATCCAAATCAATTTAAACTTCCAAAAATTGAAACAGAAAATTTTACATCTATTTTTGACTGGTCATCTACAGACACAGTATTAGAAGGATATGAAAGTTATCCAAGAATTAAATTTGATATCGCCGTTTAATTATGTTGTCACTCATCGCTGCAATCGCAGAAAACAATTGTATTGGAAAAGATAATAAACTCCCCTGGCACATACCAGAGGATCTTGATCATTTCAAACAATTGACGCTTGGAAATACGGTCGTCATGGGCCAGACAACGTATGAATCTATCATAGGATATCTTGGTAAACCATTACCAAAAAGAAAAAATGTAGTCCTAACAAGAGACGAAAACTTCACTGCACCAGATGATGTAAGAATTTTTTATTCCATAGACGAAGCTTTTGAAAAATTAAAAGATGAAGAAGTATTTGTATCCGGTGGAGCAAGTATTTATGCACAAACTATTGATAAAGTCGACACCCTCTATATTACCCATGTACACCAAATCGTAGATGGCGATACATTTTTCCCAGAAATTGATCCTGCTGTATGGAAAGAGGTAGAACGCGAGGACCATGAAGGATTTTCTTTTGTTAAATATATAAAATCTTAAATTATGTCAAAAGGTTTATTTATAATGCTCGAAGGTACAGATGGATCCGGAAAAAGCTTACAGACCGATCTTCTGGTTGAACATTTTAAAAAAGAAGGTAAAGATGTGGAACATATCAGTTTTCCTCAATATGGAAATCCAAGTGCCTCACTCGTAGAAGAGTACTTGAATGGAAAATTTGGTAGTGCAGAAGAAGTCGGACCATACAAAGCATCTATTCTTTATGCGGTAGATCGTTTTGCTGCGGCACCACAAATTAAAAAATGGATTGAGAAAGGAAAGATTGTAATTGCAAATCGTTATGTCGCATCAAACATGGGCCATCAAGGTGGAAAAATAAAAGATGCAGAAGAACGCAAAAAATACTTTGAATGGAATTACAATTTGGAGTATACTATACTCGATGTACCAAAACCGGATGTAAATATTATTTTGCATGTTACACCAGAGATTTCACAAAAGCTTGTTGATAAAAAAGAAGCACGCGAATATCTAAAAGGCAAAAAACGAGATATTCATGAAGATGATCTAAACCACCTTGCGGATGCTGAAAGTTCATACTTAGGAATCGCAAAACTTTATCCTGAATTTAAAGTAATTGAGTGTGTAGAAAATAATGACATTCTTCCTCCAGACACTATTCACGAAAAAGTCTGGTCTCAGATAAAAAAACATCTTATTTCTTAATTCTTATTCCTTAATCCTAATCTATGCTTATAACAGCTACAGATGTAATTTCTCGTAGTATAAAAGTCTACAGAGAAAACGCGTCACTCCTGCTCAAATATGCTGGGCTTATTCTCATTCCTGCCGTACTTATTATGCTTGCAGGATATTCTCTTGGCGTATTCATTGTATTTACCAATAGTATCTTTCTAGGATTTGGACTCTACTCACTTCTCGTATTCCTTTTATCACTAGTTGGATTTACCATTAGTCTTAGTATGATACGAGTTGTGGCGGCGCTATACCAAAACCAACCTGCCCCAGACCTTGTACCAGATTTGAAAAGCTCGCTTGGTCTACTATTGCCTGCAATATTAGTTTCAATTCTTTCTGGTCTTGCAATAGTTGGTGGACTAATACTTCTCATCATTCCTGGCATTATCTTTGCTGTATGGTTCATGTTTTCACTCCATGCACTTATGCTGGACAACAAACATACAGTTGACGCACTAAAATATAGTAAGTCTCTTGTAAAAGGTAGATGGGGAGAAGTATTATGGAAAATTATCTTACCAACTCTCGCCTTTGCACTTATTTTTGCTATTATACAATGGATCTTTAGGATGATGCTTAGTATTGATGAAGAGATGCTAAAAATACTAACTGTCAAAACCGGTATATATACTGTACTTACAATATGTGTAAGCGCTCTCATGACCCCTATCACAACTGCTGTACCTACCATCTTATATGTAGAACTGAAAAAAACTCCTGTGGGAACCTCTGATCTAGAACAAGTAGAGGATGTGGAAGAGGTCCCAGAAAAATAATAGATCTAAAAAAATAAAAAGACCCTCTCTGGAGGGTCTTTTCAATTACCTATGATAATGCTAAAATGACACTACATAACTAATCAAAAACGTATGAAATATATACCAATTATAGGCATGGAAGTGCATGTAGAGTTCAAAACTAAGAGTAAGATGTTTTGTTCATGCAAAAATGACCCAGATGAGACTGAAGCAAACAAGCATGTATGTGAAATATGTCTTGGTCACCCAGGGACACTTCCCGTGCCAAATAAACAAGCTATTGAATGGACAGTACTTATTGGTAAGGCTCTAGGATGCAGTATTCGAGATATATCAAAATTCGATCGCAAACACTACTTTTATCCAGATCTACCAAAAGCCTATCAGATTTCTCAATATGATGAACCAATAGCAGAAGGAGGCTCAATTGAGTTGGATATGGGATATGTAGAAAACGTGCGTGATACTGCCAAAATTGGCATCACTCGCGCACACTTGGAAGAAGATACTGCAAAATTAACGCATGCAACTGACAAGAGTACTCTTGTTGACTTCAATCGTGCAGGAGTTCCACTCGTAGAAATTGTAACTGATCCAGATTTCAAATCCTCTGCAGAAGCAAAAGTATATTGCCAAGAACTTCGCTCACTCATGCGTGCACTTGAGGTTAGTGACGCTGATATGGAAAAGGGGCATATGCGCTGCGAAGCAAATATCTCTATACAAGAAGCAGGAAACTTTGAAATTGTAGACGGTGTAGTAAAGCCACTTGGAAATTATGAACTCAATCCAAAGGTAGAGCTCAAAAACTTAAATTCTTTCAAAGCAGTAGAGCGTGGCATAGAATATGAGATCAAACGCCAAACTGAAATGATAGAAAAAGGTGAAGAATGGATTCAACAAACTCGCGGATGGGATGCTGTAAAGGAAGTTACTGTAATGCAACGTGAAAAAGAAAATGCAGATGACTATCGCTACTTCCCAGAACCAGATATTCCACCTTTTCATCCAGAAAAAATTGCAGGCAAAGTTTCTATTCCAGAATTACCACAAGCAAAACGAAAAAGATTTCACGAAGAGTTTGATCTGTCTTATAGTGATGCAAAAATTATTACCGAAGACAAAGTACTCGCTGACTTCACCGAGAGTGTGATGAGTGAACTCATGGAATGGCTTGATTCACTTCCAGAGACTAAGAACAAAGCAGAAAATGTACCACAAAAGGTTGCAAGACTTGCGGGCGGATGGATTACAAGTAAATTAGTTGGTGTTCTCAATGAAAAAGGTAAATCAGTTTCAGACGTCGCGTTCAGTCCAGAAAACTTTGCAGAACTCATCGCGCTCATCTACACAAATCGTGTAAATTCTACCAACGCTCAAAAGATATTACTCATCATGGCAGGATCTGACAAAGACCACGACCCTACTCACCTACTCGAAGAAAAAGGATGGGGTCAGGTAAGTGATGAAGGAAAGATCGGCGACATTGTAGACGAAGTAATAAAAAGCCATCCAAAACAAGTAGAAGAATTTAAATCAGGCAAAGATCCTATTATCAAATTTCTTATTGGCATGGTCATGAGATCTAGTGAAGGAAGTGCTGATCCGAAGGTTGTGGAAGATGTTTTGAGGGGGAAGTTGAAATAAAAATATTCTGGTTATACTGCAAAATTGTAATATAATCAATAATAATATGGAAAAAAGAAAAGAACTATATTTTAAAAATAGAATTGAATGGCGTAAATGGTTATTAATAAATCACAACTTATCCAAAGGCGTATACCTTGTTTTTTACAAGCTAAGTAGTGAGAAAGAAAGCATGTGTTGGGAAGAAGCAGTCCAAGAAGCTCTTTGTTTTGGCTGGATAGATTCTGTCGTAAAAAAGATAAATGATAAAAGAAGAAAACAACTTTTTACACCTCGAAAGCCAAAAAGCGGATGGAGTAAACTAAACAAAGACCACATAAAAAAACTCGCCGCAAATAATTTAATGCATAAATCAGGATTGCAAAAAATAAAAATTGCAAAAAAAGACGGCTCTTGGTCAATTAGAGATGACGCAGAAAATTTAATTATCCCCAATGATTTAAAGCAAAAGTTTCATAAAAATAAGATTGCGTTTAAAAACTTTCAAGCTTTTAGTAAAAGTTATAAAAAAGGTTATCTACATTGGTTATATTCAGCTAAGCGTGAAGAAACCAGAAAGAAACGAATAATTGAAATAATAAATTTGTGTGATCAAAACATTAAATCAAGAAATTAATATTCAGTATTAATTTCAACAAAGGAGTTTTAAAAAATGAAAAAATCAAATCGTATATGAAGAGTTTTTTAGTGACTAGTTAACTAGCTACTAGCAAACTTGCCCAACTTATCCCCTTGCCCCAAACCCCCCAAACTGATACAATACCCTCGTATGAAAAGCTATATTCACAGCAAAAAAGAGACCCACAATTGACCTGAATTTAGCATATATACTGCCTGTCCTGGCAGTTTTTTTACGCAAATTATTCCGAATGAGCGGAGCGAAGAGGAATCTTTCCTACCTCGCACCATTTGGAACCGTTGCGCTATGAATTACACAAAAAACATTCTTAAGAAAGATTCCTCACTGCGTTCGGAATTAATAAAAACACTATGCACATCCCCCTAGCCCTAACATACGACGACGTCCTCATAGTACCTAGACGATCTACGCTTGCGTCTAGAAGTGAGGCAAATACAAAAACCAGACTTACCAAAAAAGTAAGCCTAAATATCCCTATTATCACAGCAAACATGGATACAGTCACTGGATCTCAGATGGCTATTGCTATGGCGCGTATGGGTGGTATTGGGATACTTCATCGTTTCATGGGTGTCGAAGAAAACGCTGATGAAGTAAAAAAAGTAAAACGCGCTCAGAGTTTGATTATTGAAAAACCATATACCATTGACCCTGATAAGACTGTGGAGGAAGCAAGAGAATATGCAGAAGAAACAGGTGTGACAGGAATGCTTGTTTCAAATGGAGATAATAGATTGCAAGGTGTACTTTCTAGACGTGACTTTATATTTGCAAATGGAAATGACAAAAAGGTTCGCGATATTATGACACCTCGCGAAAAACTTATTGTAGGAAACACATATACAACATTTGAAGAAGCAAAGAAATTATTTGCACAGCATAAAGTAGAAAAACTACCTTTGGTAGATGATGACAACCATATTGTGGGTCTTATTACAAGTGATGATATCAAGCACATTATAGAATACCCCCAGGCAAATAGAGATGAAAATGGGAGATTGATCGTTGGCGCAGCCGTTGGTGTACATGGAGACTATATAGAACGCGCACAAGAACTTGTGCATGCTGGAGCTGATGTACTTGTAATTGACATTGCACATGGACACAGCGACATTATGTTCAATGCAATTTCAAAACTACGCGATGCTGTGGGAGACGCTCAGCTCATTGCTGGAAACATTGCCACTGCCGGAGCTGCAAAAGAACTTTGTGAAGCAGGCGTAGACGCAATCAAGGTTGGAGTAGGTCCAGGATCAATTTGTATTACCCGGCTCGTAACTGGATGTGGCATGCCACAACTTACAGCGGTAACAGAGGCTGTGAAAGTTGCGCGACAGTATGGTGTGCCTGTCATAGCTGACGGAGGAATTGCCAAATCTGGAGATATAGTAAAAGCACTTGGTGCAGGAGCTGACAGTGTGATGCTTGGCAGTATGTTTGCAGGAACACAGGAAAGTCCTGGAGTGGTAATGTTTAAAGATGGTAAAAGGTTCAAAGTATTGCGCGGTAGTGCAAGCTTCACTCAATCGCACACGAGAAAAACTGCAGGATTAGAAAAGAAAAAATTGAAAAATGTGGTACCTGAAGGAGTAGAATCTCTCGTACCATACAAAGGACCGGTAGAAGATATTGTTAACCAAATGGTTGGCGGATTACGCAGTGGTATGAGCTATACCAATTCACACACGATCGCAGAACTACAACGTAATGTAGAATTTGTACGTATGACTGGTTCTGGATCACGTGAGAGTGGTGCCCACGACGTGCAGACGTTGACGTAGTCAACGTCTGTCATCCTGAGTGCAACGAAGGATCTCTCTTATCACGAACAATTCTAAAACAATATATTTTAATATAACAATGAACGAGGTAGGAAAGATTCTTCGCTTCGCTCAGAATGACAAAAACACATATGTCTCAAATATCCGTTGTCGTAGGAGGGCAATGGGGGGATGAAGGAAAAGGAAAAATTACTGATCTACTCGCACAAAACATGGACTATGTGGTGCGTTTTCAGGGTGGAAACAATGCAGGTCATACTATTATTGTAGAAGACAAAACATATAAGCTACATCTGATTCCATCTGGAATTATTTCCAAAAAAGCAACATCAATAATTGGTAATGGTGTAGTAGTTGACCCAAAAGTTTTACTCGAAGAAATTGAACAAGTGAAGGGACAGGGTATTGCTAACCCACAGTTGCTTATTAGCGAACGTGCACATGTGATTATGCCGTATCATATTGCTATGGATGAGGCTTTGTCTGGACATCAAGGAAGTCTCGCAGCAGGAAGTACGAAGCGTGGGATTGCTCCAGTGTTTGGTGACAAGGCATACAGAAATGGAATTCGCATGGGTGACTTACTTGAGCCAGAAATTTTCAAAGAAAAATTAGAAAAAGCATACAACTTCAACAAGGCAATAATTGAAAAAGTCTTTGGACTTGAGTTTAACAGAGAACTTGAAACTATTTATCATGAATATCTTGGCTACGGTGAAAAATTAAGAAAATATATTCACGATACTGAGCTTGAACTTTTCAAGGCATTCAAATTTGGCCAACAAATCTTGTTCGAAGGCGCCCAGGGCATGTCACTAGACCCAGATCATGGCATGTATCCACACGGCACCAGTTCGAACAATGTTGCTGGATATAGTGAAGTTGGTAGCGGAGTCGGATTCAACACGAGAAAGTGTGTAATCGGCATTGTGAAAGCATATGTGAGCCGTGTAGGAGAAAGTCCATTCCCTACAGAGCTTCATGACGAAGTGGCAGAAAAAATCCGAGAAGAAGGCAAAGAATACGGCACTACTACTGGTCGTCCGCGACGTATTGGCTGGCTCGATCTCGTACAAGTACGACAAACAGTACGAACAAGTGGACTCACAGAAATTGCTCTAACAAAAATAGACGTACTTCTCGACATGGATGAAATAAAAGTATGTGTAGCATACAAAGTAGATGGAAAAATTACTGAAGAAATGCCTGCGAGTCTTGAAGCCATGAGAAATGCCATTCCAGTCTATAAAACACTACCTGGATGGGAATCTTTTACTGAAGGCCTCAAAGAAAGAGTGAAGACTGGTGGCTATGACCAATTACCAGAAAATGTAAAAAAATATATCAAGTTTATTGAATATCAAGTAAAGTGTCCTGTAAAAATAATTTCGTTTGGACCGGAAAGAAACGAAACGATTTTCAAATAATTAAAAAACAGCCTTACTGGCTGTTTTTTAATTTATTAAATTCTTCTATCGCCTCTTTCGCAAGTCTTCTAGCAAGACCAATATATTTTTCTGGATCCATGATCGTTAAAATTTCTTGTTTTACTACATCATCTACATCAAGCCTCACTACAAACGAACGCAAATCCTCAAGAGTCACGTGCTTACCACGTGATTCTTTTTTTACAAGTTCATATGCATTAATACTTCCATGCTTACGTAAAATTGTTTGAATTGCTTCGGTAACAACTTGAGGATTATCTCGTAATTCTTGCCGAGCAAATTCTAAATCAGGACGAATAAGATCAAATGCAATATGTAAGTGTTTCATCGCAACATATACATACCCCACTGCCTCACCATATGATCTCTCAAACTCATGATCAGACAAATCACGCTGTAGACGAGATACATCTAGCTCTGAAACAAATCCTGAAATAAACCAATTTGCTTTTTTAATTCCACCTTCTGCAACTTCGGCAAACCACGGATTGATCTTGTGTGGCATGACTGATGATCCTACATGACTTTCAACTTTACTAAAGTACATCGTACCAAACGCAGCATACAGGGACATATCTTGTGCAATATCACGCATCACATTTCCAATCTCTTGTACTGCTTGAAGTACACGTACCATATCAATATGTGGGCCACGTTGATCAGTCCATAATTCGCAATCAAAACCAAATCGAGAACTTAATTCTTTTGAATAACCAATCCAATCCAAATCTGGATAAGTTGCCATAAATGAATTGTAATTCCCTACGGCACCATTAATTTTTGCAGTATATTTCACACTATTTAAACGCTCTATTCCTCTGACAATACGTACCAGATAGTTACCAAAAATTTTTCCAAATGTTGTAGGGCTTGCTGGTTGCACATGAGTTCGTGCCATAAGAGGATCAGCTTCGTATTTTTTTGTAAGCTCTGACAATTTTTCAGTAATTTGTAATACTGCCGGCACAAATTCTTCCCTTAGCCCTTCCGACATCATTGATTTGTATGCAAAATTATTTATATCAGCCGAAGTTACAAACATATGTACAAATGGTGCGACATCTTCGAGACTTGTCCCCTTCATCTTTTCTTTTATCCATAGCTCACACGATTTTACATCATGTTCAGTCGGGCCCATTCCATTTCTACCTAAATGATCATATTGCAAAACTTCATACGCATCGTGTTCTGAAAAGTTTTGATATAATTTTCTCAAAAAATCTTTTTCATCTGATGTAAGCAAACGAACAACCACGCCATTAAAAAATTCTGATAGCGTAATCACATGTTCAATCTCTGTTTTAATTCTATATTTGTGAAGCGCATATTCCGAAAAATAATGTCGAAGCGGCGCACTCATAATACCATGCCGCCCATCAAGAGCCGACGTAGCATACAAAGATTTCTTGTATTTATTTACTTTTGTAACACTTTCTAATATTTCTTCTGCATTATTTAAATCATTTATAATAAGATTCTCTTCAATTCCAATTTCTCTAAACCCATCACGGGTAATATGACCCTGCACTACTGCAACAAAATTAATATTTTGATAAAATGCAGAATAATAATCATCAGTATGATCACCAAACATAACAACTTGTTCTGACCTAATTCCTCTGCGACCAAGATCCTCAAGAGCAAGTTCAAATGCACGAGGATGAGGCTTTGCATATTGCTTTTCTCGTGGAGTATATATAAATGCAAAGTCATTCATATCAAATCCTGCTTGTGCCATACGTTCAACAACCATATTTACCCTATTGGTAACAAGCCCTAAAACTAACCCTTGTTCTTTAAATTTTTTAACAACTTCTACTGCGTTAATTGTCGCTTCATAAGCAACCCCAGGTGCTATTTCTCGGTATTTCTCCAATACAACCCTCCACAGAGGCTCACCTGTAGTATCTCCGGGAAAAAGCTCTTTAAATATATCTTCAAAGTGTAAATTCTGGCGCTCTACCTCAGTAAGACGTTCTTTTGATAGATGTGAAGGAAATGAAATCCCATCTTGCAAAAGGCCTTCTACTGCCTGTGAGAGGGTATCAGAAAATGCCTTTTTTTGATTCAAAAGGGTATTGTCTATATCAAATATAACTGCTTTTATCTCACCTATGGGCATATAAATTGCGTTATGGATGGGTACTTTACCCGTTTTGACTGCCAGCGTCAAGCATGTCCACAACACTAGATCTTGTACCTCAAATACAAATATGATACTATATAGCTGGTATGATAATAGGCTTAAATAAAAACCTATTTGGAGGACCAGTACGATACTCTCCAGAAGAGAGAGATCGTCGCTTTCATATTCTTATATCAATAATGGACCGTTACTAATCGTAGCGGTTTTTTTATATATGCAACATTGGGATATAAAAAATCAAATATTACAAGCCATTGAAGAAAAGGGTGGTTTTGTAAATTGTCATGCACATTTTGATAAATCTTTTTATATTTCAAAAGAAGGAATGGAAAAAAGCAATCTTGACATGGAAGCAAAGTGGCACTTGAGTGACGACATAAAACGAAATGACTCTGGGGAAGATGTTGCTAATCGCATGCGACGTGCACTCGATATGATGATCGAGCAAGGTGTAAAACTCACACTTAGTTTTATCGATGGATATTCTGCAGTTGGGCAAAAAGCAATAGATGCGGCATGTAGTGTGCAAGAAGAATATAAAGACAAAATTCAATTCCTCACATCTACTCAGCCTATTGGCGGACTACTTGATCCTAAGGAAAGAAAAATATTTGAAATAGCTTCTTCAAAGGCAGACACTGTTGGTGGCTTACCTTCACGTGATCGTCCATACATGCAAAAAAGTTTTGACATCCTTTTTAATATTGCACGCAATGAAAACAAACCATTGCACATTCATATTGACCAAGAAAACAATCCTCATGAACGAGATACTGAGATGCTCCTTTACTATACAAAAAAATATGGATATGAAGGACGAGTCGTGGCTATCCACGCACTATCAACCGCAGCTCAACCAAAAAAATATCGTGAAAAAATATATAAACACATGGCAGATCTCGGTATACATGCCGTGGTATGCCCTTCGGCTGCGATTAGTATGCGACAGTTAGATCAATATAATGGACCTATACACAACTCCATAGCAAATGTACCAGAGATGGTTGAGGCTGGTGTAGTTGTTGGACTTGGAATTGATGACTTGCTTGATTTTTATGAACCATTCATTGATGGAGATATGTGGGTAGAACTAAGATTTATGATGGAAGCATGTAGGTATTACAATTTTGACGAAGTAGTAAAAATTGCCACCACAAACGGACAAAAAATATTATCACTTAAATAATTAACTTACACTAAATTTATGCAAGACGAAAAGAGCTATATGCATATAGCAAGCTATGAGCCAAAAAGTAAAGAAGAAGTAAATCGAGTCGTTCTCCTCTACTCTGGAGGACTCGACACATCTGTCATGCTCAAATGGATCCAAGAAGAATATGATGCAGAGGTTATTGCAGTATGTATTGATATTGGACAGCAGGTTGATGATCTAGATGCAATCAAACAAAAAGCGCTTGACCTCGGAGCAATCAAATCAATTGTGGTAGATGCAAAAGATGAATTCGCAGATAAATATATTGCCAGAGGTATCAAGGCAAACGCCTCATACCAAGGACATTATCACTTAAGTACACCAATTGGTCGACCTCTGTTGGCAAAAATCGCAATTAGAATAGCTCTTGAAGAAAAAGCAGACACGATTGCACATGGTTGTACAGGAAAAGGAAACGATCAGGTACGTATTGAAGGAACAGCTGTAACACTTCACCCAGATATAAAAATTATTGCGCCAGTACGTGAATGGGGTATGGGTAGAGAAGAAGAAATTGCTTATGCAAAAAGTCGTAACATTCCTATTCCACACACACTTGATAAATCTTATTCATCTGATGACAACATGTGGGGAGTGACAAGCGAAGGAGGAGAAATTGAAAATCCAGAACTCGTGCCACCTCTAAAAAAGATCTTACAAGTATGTACACACCCACTAGAAGCACCTGATGAAGAACGATTGGTTGAATTAGAATTTGTAAAAGGTGTGCCAGTTTCATTGAATGGTGAAAATATGAGATTAAGCCAACTCATCATTAGACTAAATAATATCGCAGGTAAATATGGTATTGGTATAGCACACCACATAGAAGATCGTATAGTTGGACTTAAGGTTAGGGGTATTTACGAACAACCTGCTGCTGCAGTAATACTTCGTGGACACAAAGAGCTAGAAAAATATGTTTGTACCAGACACGAAAACAAATTCAAAGATCTAGTAGACCAAGAATGGGGCTACATGTGTTATGCAGGTCTCTGGTATGAACCACTTATGAAAGACTTGTCTGGGTTTATTGATACTATGAATGAAAAGGTAACAGGAATAGTCACACTTCGTCTATACAAAGGACATTGTGATGTGGTGGCTCTTAAAACACAAAATGCACTCTTTGATGAAAAACTTGCAACATTTATGAAAGACGATTTGTTCAATCAAAACGCATCTCCTGGATTTACTGAACTTTGGACTTTGCAAATGAAAATGGCAAAACAAACAAAGAAAAATATTTTGCTCACAATTGGTGGAGAAGCCGCAAAACAAGAACTTCTCAAAGAGATGAAAATACTTTCTGAAGTTGGATGTATTATATACGCAACAGAACACACAAGTGAATTTATGGATTCTAATGGAATACCAAATCGTATTGTTCATAAATTTTCTTCTGGCAAAAGACCAAACATATCTACACTCATGAGAGAAAGACGTTTTGACATGGTAATAAATATTCCATCTCACAAGGATAATGGAAATATTCAAACAGACGGAGAATTAATGAGAGAACTAGCTATCAAGCACGACGTGACCCTAATTACTGATATGGCAGTGGCAAAACATACTGTAGAAGAACTCAAAGAAATGATATTGAATAAAATGCACTAGTAATGTAAGATACAAAAAGGAGGACACCACAAAGGTGTCCTTTTGATTAAAAAATATGTTAGAAACCTCATTTTTAGCCAAAAAATTCTCAAACCCAACAGTTCTTGCATCTGGTATTCTTGGGGTTACAGGAGCTGGAATGAATCGTGTAATTGACCAAGGTTGTGGGGGCATTACGATAAAATCAGTGTCTCTGGAACCACGCACAGGCCATCCAAACCCTACTATGATAGGCCAGAAGCACTTCTTTATCAATGCTGTGGGTCTTTCAAATCCAGGTGTTATTGAGGCAATTGAAGAAATCAAAAAATTCAGAACATTATCAAATGCACCTATTATAGCTAGTGTCTTTGCTGGTACTCCTGAAGAATTTGGTGAGGTTACAAAACAAATATGTGAAGCTCCTATAAATTTTCTTGAAGTAAATATTTCATGTCCAAACGTAAGTACAGAATTTGGCGATCCCTTTGCCTATTCCATTCCTGCAGTGCAGATAATTACAAAAAAAGTAAAAGAAAATGCGAATGTTCCTGTAATTATAAAACTAACTCCACAAGCATGGAATGTCGCTGAAATTGCCAAAGCAGCCGAGAGTGCTGGTGCTGACGCAATTTGTGCAGGTAATACGATAAGTGGAATGATCATTGATGTGAGATCAAGAAAACCAATACTTCATAACAAACAGGGTGGTGTTTCTGGTCCAGCACTTTTCCCAGTTGCGCTCAAAGCAGTTTATGATATTTACAAAACAGTGAATATTCCTATTATTGGTACTGGTGGAATCACAACTGGTGAAGATGCTCTTGCAATGATAATGGCTGGAGCAACACTTCTTGGTGTTGGTTCAGCAGTTTATTACGAAGGTGAAGAAGTATTTAAAAAAATTACAGACGAAATGGAAGTAATTATGAATGAAGAAGGAATACAATCTCTTGAAGAAATACGAGGGGCAGCACATACATAAAAGTTAGAAAGTTAAAAGTTCATAAAGTTTGCAAAAAATTCTTTATAAACTTTCTAACTTTATGAACTTTATAAACCATTCTATGAATTATTTAAAAATCTCTAAAATTGAGCAGGAAAACGATCAGGTAAAAACCTTTTATTTTGATTTTGAATTAAATAGCAAGCCTGGTCAATTTGTCATGCTCTGGGTTCCAGAAATAGACCAAAAACCATTCTCTGTAGCTTATGACAATGGTAAAACATTTGGACTTACTGTTTTCAAACGAGGACCTCTGACAGAAAAACTATTTGAAATGAATGTTGGGGATCGTGTTGGTATTTCTGGTCCTTATGGGACATGGTTTTCTTTGAAACCTCACACACACTACATCATGGTGGCAGGTGGATACGGTGCAGCACCACTTGGTTTTTTAGCAGAAAGATTAACTGAAGAGTATGGTGTCACTGTTGATTTTTGTATTGGCTCAAGGAACAAAGATTTATTATTATTTGAAGAACGTATTTCTAAAATTCCAAATACATTTCTGCACATTGCAACAGATGATGGAAGTGAAGGGCATCATGGATATGTGACAGACATCTTGTCTCAAGTAATTGAAAAAAGAAAGGATGCAAAAGACCTATTACAAAATAGAGATGTAATTGTATGCACATGCGGTCCCGAACTCATGGAAAAAAAGGTTCTCGATATTTGTAATGAAAAGGATGTGAATTGTGAAGTAAGTATTGAGCGCTATATGAAATGTGGCGTAGGAATATGTGGACAGTGTGTGGTAGATGATCTTGGAATTTGTATGTGCAAGGAAGGGCCGGTAGTTCCAAAGTATATTGCAAATAAAATAAAAGAATTTGGAAATTATCATAGAGAAAAAAGTGGTGCAAAAACATATCTTAAATCACCTTCTGTAAAAACAGAAACTAAAACAACTACTATGGATACAGAACAATTAATTTTGAAGCTCCATGAAATCAACGCTGTAAAATTTGGAGAGTTTAAATTGAAAACAGGAAGTCTTTCTCCTATCTATATTGACTTACGTGTAACAGTTTCGTATCCAGAAGTACTCAAATCAATTGCGCAGATCATGTGGCAAAAAATATCTCATCTCAACTTTGATATTATTGCTGGTGTTCCATATACCGCCCTCCCTATCGCAACAGCCATGTCTCTAGAACACAACAAACCAATGGTAATGCGACGAAAAGAAGTAAAGGACTACGGGACACGAAAAGCAATAGAAGGAGCTTTCACTCCAGGTCAAACATGTCTTGTTGTGGAAGACCTTATTACGAGTGGTTCAAGTGTTTTTGAAACTATAGACCCTCTTAAACACGAAGGTTTGAATGTCAAAGATGTTGTTGTTTTACTTGATAGAGAACAAGGAGGCAAAGAGAATATTTCTCAGCGAGGATGCGTCGCACACCCAATCTTTACCATGAGTGAACTACTTGAAGTGCTCAAAAAACACAACCGCATAAATCAAGATATGTATGATGAAGTAAGGAACTATATTAACAACACTCAAGTAAGACCACTTGTCAGTACTCAACCTATGCAAAGTCAAACACAAAATCTAACATATGGTGCACGCGCGCAACAATGCACCAACCCAACAGCAAAAAAACTCTTGTCTATAATGGAAGAAAAGAAAACTAACCTTGCCATTGCCGCTGATGTAACAACCAAAAAAGAATTACTCGAAATTGCAGACAGACTTGGGTCAGAAATTTGTGTGTTAAAAACACATATTGATATTGTAGAAGATTTTGATCAAAACCTTGTTCATGAATTAATGCGTCTAGCACAAACACGAAACTTCCTCTTGTTTGAAGATAGAAAGTTTGCAGATATTGGAAATACAGTAAAACACCAATACGAAAATGGTATTTACCATATTTCAGACTGGGCAGACATTGTAAATGCTCATACTGTCCCTGGTCCAGGAATTATCACTGGCCTAAAAGAGGTTGGGATGCAAAAAGGAAGAGGATTACTACTTCTCGCAGAAATGAGTCCTGAGGGAAATCTAGCAACTGGAGAATATACTGAAAAAAGTTTAAAAATGGCTGAGGATAATAAAGATTTTGTTGTGGGATTCATTACTATGAAAAAATTACTTGATGATCCGTCCTTCATAAATATGACACCTGGTGTAAAACTTGTGTCAGGTGGTGACGGCATGGGACAACAATACAATACTCCGCAGCGTGTTATAAAAGATCAAGAAAGCGACATCATCATTGTCGGACGCGGAATCTACCAAGCAGAAGACTCACTCACAGAGGCAAAAAAATACAGAGAAGCCGGATGGAAAGCATACCAAGAACGACTGTAAACCATAAAGCACAAAACAAAAATCATCGTGTATCACACGATGATTTTTTATTTAAAATTACTATTCAAAAAACTTTATAAAATAGCCTTAATTCATATCACCTATTTCTTCATTTTCATTCCATCAACAAATTTCTGAAATCCAACACCTTCTCCACCAAGAGTCACATGATATTTATTATCAGGTGTGGCAAATCCAATCATAGAAAAATCATCTGGCCCTATCATTTTCTTCCCCCACCAACCATGCCCAACATATCTTTCACCTGAAACTATATCTTCTTGATTATCCCATTTAAAATCTACAATCTGATCTCCTAAATCAAAAAATAATACACCTTCTGCTTCTGTAATCTCAAAACTATCATCGTAATTAAATTCCATTACCCAACCAGTATTGGGAAAATTGAATTCATAATTTGTTATTGCGCCATCTTCTGTAATAACAACTCGATCTACATGACCATCTCCAATTTGGTCACTGCCTGCATCACGAGCACCACAGCCACTTAAAAAAATAGTCAAAAAGAAGATGAAGAAGATTGATATATATTTCATATAACTTATTAAAAATATTTTTAATGTGGCAAATTATCTACCATTTTTTTAAATGATCCTGAATCTGTACTACTAATTTTTCCTGAACGTCTATCTCTCTCTAGTTGCCGTTTCATACCAGTTCGAACAGAGCGTGAAATACCAGTACCACTTTTTACACCTTTGGCATGAGGGCTCACAACATTAGTAAAATATTCAATATCTTTGTTACTCAAACTCTTGAAAGAGGCAGGGCTTTTTCGTCGCAAGTTCTTCAATTTTTTAGAGAAGTTTCCTCTTCCCTTTGTTTTAAACGCCCCACCAGTTTTGACTCCAACATTATATTTTGAAACTTGGTTATCTACAGCAGCTGCGGCCTCGGAAGCTTTACGATCTTTTATTACCTGACGAATATGTTGGTAACGTAAACGATCACGTACTTCATCGGCTTGATCGTCATCATATACAGACCGCGCTTCTGATCCATCATGAAAAACAGACGTGGATTTTTTGTTCTCTCCACCGACTCGCCCAATTGACGTAGTAGCAGAAGAACCACTTTCTTTTCTTATGACACGCCCAATTGATGTAGAGGCCATTGCTCTATCTTTTTTTTGCTGCAGTGTTGTGGTAGAAAAATTCTGCGCACGACCAACACTAGAAGATGCCCCTTGTCCTGGACGCATATTCGAAGTATTACCAAAATTTAGTGGATTTCCTGCCCCCATATTATTTTTTTAAAAATTCCTCTACTAATTTTTCTGCTTCTTCATAATTTTCACACCATTTGATACGATCATCACGTTTAAACCAGGTAAATTGTCGTTTTGCATATCTACGTGTATCACGCTTGAGTAGTTCAATTGCATCATCCAAACCATATTCTCCATCAAAATAACCTTTGAATTGTCTGTATCCAATTCCACTCATGCTTGGGAGTTTCCAACTGTACTTTTGTCGAATAAGATTGCGAACCTCTTCGACCAGACCTTCTTTTATCATCTGATCAATACGATTATCTATACGCTCGTATAATACTTCACGAGGTACTTGTATACCAATTTGTAAAATATCAAATTCTGGATCGCCTTTCTGTTGTTGTTCAGAAAATGGCTGCCCACTCAAAATACATACTTCGAGAGCACGTATAACTCTTCTCTTATTTCTAGGATCAACAGTTTCTACAGTTTTTGGATCCAATTGTTTTAACCATATTAACAATTCTTCATTTGTCTTTTCTTCAAAGCTTCTACGCAACTTTTTATTTGGTGCGATACGAGGAATTTGCAAATTATCTACCAAGGCGTGAATGTACAGACCCGTACCTCCAACAATAAACGGGACATGGTTCCGTTTCACAATATTTTTTATATATTTGACTGACTGATCATGAAATTCTGCAACAGTGAAGGATTTGCCTGGGTCTAAAAAATCTACGAGATAATGAGGTACGTCTTCTACATGATATGTCCTACCAAGACCACTACGACGCCAATCACCAAGCACCTTGGCAGTACCAATAGTCATTTTTCTAAAAATCTGCCGAGAATCGGCAGATATTATTTCACCATCAAATTTACGTGACAAATCCAAACTCCAACTTGTTTTCCCACAAGCCGTGGCTCCTAACAGTACAACTGCCTTTGGTAATTTGTTTTTATCTTTACACATAGTATATATCTATTATAACATGTCTCCCCACAAAATCCACTCTGCTGCACGGTTTATCTTGACTGAGACAATAGTCCCTAAATTCTCTTTTTTTCCAGGAAAATTAACTCGTTTCATCTCGCTTGAGTTGCCTCCACATGTATTGTTCTTATATGTATCTACGAGTACTGAAACTTGCTTACCAACATATACCTGATTTTTCTTATATGCAATATCTACCATCAAATCTTGTAATACAAACCACCTGCGCTTCTTTTCTTCTTTTGATATATCATCAGTAAAAGCTTTTGCAGCCACTGTGCCACTGCGCTCAGAATATTTCGCATTATACGAAATGTCAAAATCACATTCCTTAAATAGGGTTACCGTATCTTGAAATTTCTCTTCTGTCTCTCCACAAAATCCAACAATAATATCTGTGCCAATAGCAATATCTGGTTTTTTTGCGCGAATCTTTTTTATAGTTTCCAAATAAAATTCTCGATCATGTCTACGATTCATCTTTTCCAAAATTTCACTGTTGCCAGACTGAACCGGAAGATGAATAAAATTAATTTGTTTTGGTAATGTAAGCGCGTCAATCACTTCGTCATCCATATACATCGGGTGCGGTGCAGTCCAGTGAATACGCTCGACTCCTTCAATCTGATTTAATTCCCATAGCAATTTTGCAAAATCATTTTTCTTGTATGGGTTTGTTTTTGAAAAAAATTCTGGATCTGACGCAATATAATGATTTACAATTTGTCCAAGCAATGTTATTTCTAGACATCCTTGTGATGCCAAATCTCTTGCTTCATCCAAAATACTTTTTAGACTTCTATTTCCTTCTGTTCCACGAGCATGAGGCACGACACAATATGTACAAAAATGATTACATCCTGTTTGAATGGTCAAGAATGTTTGTGCCTTATTTTTTGTACGCGGGACAACTGTGAGATAATCTTTTTCCAAATCAATCGGGCGCAAATTTGGATTTAGTTCAGATAACCATTTTGGAAGCATGACCATATCTCTGGTAGGGAAATATAAATCCACACCATGCAATCTTTTCTTTAGTCCTCCTTTTTTATCACGTCCTGGCATGCAACCAGTCACGCAAACAATCAAATTTGGATTTTTCTTTTTTAATTCCAAAAAATTACGAGATTTCCCATACACTCTGCGTTCTGCCGTCTCACGTACTGAACAACTATTCATAATGATAATATCAGCATTCTCAGGCATTTCAGTCGATTTTAGGTCCATGGATTGCAAAATCGACTCCATACGTTCGGAATCGTTCTTATTCATCTGGCACCCAAAGGTAATGATGTGATAAAAATGTTGTTTTTTAGTCATAATCTTCATGTTTGCACTCATTATACTTGAAAAACACAAAAGTTCAACTATTGACAAAATGACCTCATTATGATATGTTCTATTGTTCACTTCAATCTTAACCGAGGAGGAGAATCATGCGAATCTATATCGCAAGTGATCTCCATCTCGGGACAGATCCCCGAGGTGACAGATCAGCGGCCAATCTCGCCGCACACCTGACGCGAGTCAGCAATCCCGAGGACGTGCTCATGCTCCTTGGAGACTACGCGCAGGACGACCAAGGGGTCGAACGCTGCCTGAACATGTTCAACGGCTTCCGTGGGACAAAGATGGCAGTCCTGGGCAACCACGACCTCTGGGTCAAAAGAGACGGACGACGAACTTCGTTGGAGCGACGTGAGCAGCTCCACGACATGTTCTCCCGAAACGACTTTCACCCCCTCGAAAGAGAGGCTGTTGTCATTGGAGACATCGGGTTCGTCGGCATCACTGGCTGGTACGACTATTCGTTTGGGGACGCGCCGGGAATCCCATTCGAAGCATACCAGACCAAAACATATCCCAAGGATGGAAGCGTCAGATGGGGCGACGCCAGATTCATCCGCTGGGATCACACAGATGAGGAAGTCACGCAGCAGCAAGCAAATCTGCTTGACGACCAAATCAAGCGCCTCACCGCGCACGGAGCCCGAAAAGTAATCGTGGGGATGCATCACGTGCCGAGCAAGGCACTGCTGCCTCAGCCACGATGGCTCGTGCCGCATAATTGGCGATTCTTGAACGCATTCCTCGGTAGCGACCGCTTCGAGCGCGTCGTGACCAAGCATGCCGGAATCGTCAGCAATGTGGTGTGTGGGCACATCCACCGCACCGCGCAGGCAAACATACAAGGTACAACTTACACGGCCGTCGGCGGCGACTACACCTGGAAACAGCTGGTCGCGATCGACGGGGGAGGTCAGGTTCTGATAAAGAACTTTTGAGGTAGGTCCGGCGACCTACCTCAGTTCATTTCTATAGACCTTTTTCTTGAAAAATAACCCTATTTTTGATAAAATTATAGTGTATGAAAAAAGATATTCAACCCAAAGTGAGCCAAATTAAGAAAATTTGGGGTCTTTTCACACAAAAAATCAAAAAAATAAATATGTCTCAAAATAATGTATACAATGAAGCAATCATGCATGCAGAAACAGAAAAAGTTGAAAAAATCAAAAATAAAATTTCAAAACTATGAATCATCAATCAAAAAAGAAAGAAACCTTTCCTCCACCACTCCCTGATGAGGCTAGAGGTATTCTTCCTCCACCTCTTCCTGAGGAAGCTAGGGTTCAGGAATCTAAAGAAAACGGAGAAGTTGTGGAACTTTCGAGTGATGATTTGAAGGAACTGTCTACAAAAACAAAACATGACATGAAAGAAACTGTGGATAAGACAAATGAGAGAGGTGATGCTCTTTTGGTTAAAATATCAGAAAAAACGGGCCAACCACCATCAGAAGAAGTTGTAGAAAAAATGCACGTACTCAGTGGTGAAGCAGAGAGAGCAGGAGAAGAATTATCTACTGGATTAAAAAGTGTTGAAGATCCTGAAGTCATAAAAAAACAACGTGTAGAAAGCCATGACGAACAATTACAAGAATTGCGAAATCATGTCCATGATAATTTCAATATATTACAACAAATGTTGGAAGATGGTCAGGAGAAAAAATCAGAAAGACAGACTGAACAGATTAAAGGACAACTACTTAATCTGATGGAAGCAATGCACACATTATCACAAAATATAGATCCTGAAATAAAACAAGAGACGCTTTCTCATTTTATAATTGTAGACAAAATGAAGGAAATGACTAAACTAAAAAAAGGAACTAGTAAAGAAATTAGCCAAGCGTTTAGTGATATTTTTGATGAATTTAACGATTTTATAGAAGACGAAGTAGTAGCACAGCTTGTGAGAGAAATTCGTAGAGAAAAAACTGGCATATCAATTGAACATGTAATACGCGAACTTTATGGACGAACTCCTGAGGAAGTAAATCAAATTAAAGAAAAAAACCGCAGCAAAGTCGTCGAGGCCATGAAAAGAATGAAGGAAGAGGGTGCTATTACAACAGATACAATAACTGAACTTCACGAAATAAATAATAGAGGTATTGTGCCTAAATCATTTTCAGATTTTCGAAGTGGGAGTATGGGAGTAACTTTTGGAAAAAGAATTGGCACATTACCAAAAGATGTTCTTCAAGAAGTAGAGGGGGTAGTGGAAAGAGCAAACTCACTTTTAGAAGGTAGGCGCAATAAAAAATATAGCAAGACAGATTTTCAAATAGCTACAGCAATGCTTCACAACCAACTACTAGACATACACCCATTCCCTGACCGTAATGGAAGTACTTCACTATTACTTATGGAACTACTCATGTCACATCAAGGCTACAAACCATCCCCAAAAAGAGAAGGTAATTACTACAAAACAGTACGTCGTACACTTGGCCATAACCCAGTAGCCATAGGTGTGGTAGGATATGAACATTATCTCATAGCAAATAAACCAGGACATTTCGAGGGAGATACCATAGACGATGAAACAGCTGAAATATATGACAGAATTATAGAAAGACATCATGGAAATATTAAATCCAAACTAGCTGCATAAATTAAAATAAAATGATTACAAATATTATTATACTCCTCATATTACTTCTCCTATCTGCCTTTTTCTCAGCAGTAGAGGTTGCTTTTGTTTCTCTTACTGAAGCAAAAATAGATGCGATGGTAAAAAAAAAATTACCAAAAGCGCAGTCCATAAAAAATCTGAAAAAAAATCCTCGACGTCTTCTAATTACTATTCTCATAGGAAACAATGTAGTAAATATTGGAGCCGCATCCCTTGCTACTGTAATTATGGGAGAAATATTTGATTCGGCTGTTATTGGTATTACTACAGGTGTTATGACACTTCTTGTTTTGGTCTTTGGAGAAATCATCCCAAAATCATACGCTGGAAATCACGGAAAACGTCTTGCTATATTTGCCGTACCTATTTTACGATTTTTACAAATCATTGGATTACCTATAATAATTATCTTTGAATGGCTAGCTCAATTATTAACTGGTAAACAAATACAAGAAAAAGTAAGTGAAGAAGAAATAAAAGCACTTACCACACAAGGGGCAAAGCAAGGTGCCATTGAGACTCGAGAGGGTATTCTGATTGACAGATTATTTAAACTCAATGATACAAAAGCACAAAAAATCATGACACCGCGCGATGACGTTGCTTTTATAACAGACGACATGACAATAGATATGGCAACTGAGATTATCGAACACCACGCGCACACACGCTTTCCTGTATATCATAAAACACCAGATACGATTGTTGGAATGGTACATTCACGTGATGTACTACTTGTTCATCATAGAGAACGAGAGCACAATTCTATAAAAGACATCTTGAGACCAGTTGTGTTTATACCAGGAGATATGCCTATTGATGATGTTATGCACAGATTTCAAAGAGAACAAACTCATATGGGAATTGCCATAGATAAAGACAAAAAGATGCTTGGTGTTATCACACTTGAAGATATTATTGAAGAACTTGTTGGAGAAATAGTTGATGAACATGATGAAGAATAAATATACGAATATACAAATGATGCGAATCTACAAATTCGCGAATTTGAATATTCGAAAATTCGTATCATTCGTAAATTAGTATATGCTTGTAAGACTTCAAAAACATATTGCTGATCTTGGAATTTGCTCACGCCGCAAAGCTGAAGTTTTAATTTCAGAAAAAAAAGTAAAAGTGAATGGAGAGACAGTAACTGAACTTGGTGTAAAAGTTGATCCAGAAAAAGATACAGTAACAGTAGAAGGACGAAAAAATAAACACGCAGAACCAACTGACTATAATCAAAAAATGTATATACTACTAAACAAGCCTATTGGTTATATTTCAAGTGCTTCGAGCAAGCAAGGAGACTCTGTGCTCGACCTACTTACCAAAGAAAATTGTGTTGCGCGCGATAAAAGAGATATTAAAATGCGTGTCTACCCGGTCGGCCGACTTGATAAAGATTCAGAAGGGTTAGTACTACTCACAAATGACGGCGAACTCACGAATGAACTGACCCATCCACGCTACGAACATGAAAAGGAGTATGAAATTGTAGTAGAAAAACCACTTTCACGAGATACAAAAAAAGTATTAGAAACTGGTATGAAAATTGGTGATGACTTTGTACAGGGAATAAAAATAAAAAAAGAATTTAACAAAGGTAGAAAAACTATTGTAACCGTGATTCTAAAAGAAGGTAAAAATAGGCAGGTTAGAAAAATGTTTGGCAATCTTGGATATAATGTACAATCTCTAAAACGAACCCGTATAAACAAACTTAAATTAAATGTATTACCAGTTGGAAAATGGAAATTGGTCAAAAAAGAAGATATTATTTAATACTAGAAATTTAAAACACATCCAAAACTATCTTGGGTGTGTTTTTTAATACCTATATTTCTGCTACAATACTCTTATGGAATTCATAAAAAAATACAAAATTGATATAACACTCACCCTATCACTCTTTATATTGAGTTCTTTTCTTATATTCACAAAATTAGGAACAAAGGAACTTCAAAACTGGGATGAAGGTTTGTATGCAAATATAGCTGGAGAAATGGTAAAGACAGGGAATTATCTAGATTTAAAACTTCAAGGCGGACAATGGCTCGAAAAAGAACCCTTACCATTTTGGTTTGAAGCATTATCTATAAAGATATTTGGGTTTAATACATTTGCCCTGCGCTTCCCAGCTGCTTTATTATCAATTTTTATAGCTCCACTTATATATATAATATCGCGCAAGAAACTAAATAAGATGTGGTCTTTTTTTGCATCAACACTTTTCTTGATATCTCCGGCTATATGGTTTCCACACATGCTACGTACAGCTGACTTTGATATGCTTTCACTCTCATTGTTTCTCGCGACACTTGCTAGTTATCTTTATCTGAGAAATAAAAAAATGTGGTGGATATGTGCAATCTTCATGGCACTTGGTCTCGTATCAAGGGGATTCATGGGAATTATCTACATTGGCATTATTTTTATAGCAGAAATTATACGACCACTTTTTACATTACAAAAGTGGAATTTCAAAAAAATACTAACCTTCATTCTTGTCAGTTTATTGCCGTGGATTATATGGCATATATATCTTTTTGCCACATACACAAACATATACTTAAATGTTTATTGGAAAGAGCAATTTTTTACACGCATTACTGACCCATTACAAGGCCATGTTGGATCTACATCATTTTATATAAACTTTTTACAAAAAGAGATGGGTTCATTGTCTATTCTTTTTTTCTTTTTTGGAATTTTAAGTGTAATATATCTTTTTATAAAAAAAAGGAGCTGGTATTATAGTTTTCTTCTAATTTGGATTTTTGCGACTCTCTTACCGCCACATATACTTACAACAAAACTAGAATGGTATATCTTACCAGCTCTGCCTCCTCTTTATATTTCATTGTTTACCATTCCACAGACTCTGAACGATTTTGTAAAAAACAAAAACTTCAAAAAATATATCTATGGAATAGCAATTGTATTTCTCATTATTTATACATCCTCACTGATTTCACAAAGTATCCAAAAAATACAAAATATAAGAAAAACTTCTACTCAATATTTTGTACATAGTATTCAAAATATAATTCCTCAAGAACAAAATATTATTCTCTATAACATAGAAAACTGGAACCATGGTCGAACGCTTCCCTCATTTTATTGGTATCTACATTATGAACAGAACCTAGAAATTATTTCAATAAATAAACCAAATCTGGAATATTATTTAGCTTTGGTAAAAGAAAATCCATGGTGGATAATACAAACAGAAAATTTACAAGATATTGAACAATTCAAAAAAGACTTCTCTTACTCTGTAATGACAAAAAATCCACACTATATGCTTTTACATATTACTCAAAATCAGATTGATGATAATATAAAATAATGCTATACTAAGCCTATATAATTTTAATCAAAACGTATGGAAAAACGTGATAGTACTAATAAAGTAAGCTTTGGGAAAATGCGATCGCTTATCTTTTTTGGGCTTATTATACTTTTGAGTATTGTGATGATCTATCTTTTTAGGCCATTTCTATACCCAATCTTTTGGGCCGCGGTAATCGCAATTACCTTTTACCCTGTTCATAAACATATTTTGAATAGATTCAAAAAACCAGGCTTAAGTGCAAGTACGTCTGTGATTCTTGTATTTCTCATCATATTTGTTCCTTTGTCAGCGCTCAGCGCCCTACTCGTAAATGAATCTCTAGAACTATATGATACTGTCTCAAAAAGTAGCTTGTTCCAAGACCCTGGACAAGTATCATCTTGGATTGAAAACACACCACTGGCACCATATGTAGAAAATATTCGAAGTGATTGGACTACATATGCTACCAACGCAACCCAATGGCTTAGTGGTTTTCTCTTCACAAGTGTAAAGAGTGTCACACAAAATTCTCTTCGTTTTATTCTGATGATGTTTGTAATGCTCTATACCCTGTATTACTTTTTCAAAGATGGTGCAAATATGCTCAAAAAACTTATGCATATATCTCCATTGGGGGATAAATATGAATCAATGCTCTACGAACGCTTTACTTCCACCACACGAGCAACTCTCAAAAGTACCTTGATCGTTGGGGGAATACAAGGTCTCCTAAGTGGTTTATTATTCTGGATTACTGGAATAGAAGGAGCTTTTGTCTGGGGTGTTATCATGGTTATTATTGCGATCATTCCTGCAGTCGGCACATCTATCGTTCTTGCACCAACAGGAATCATCATGCTTGCACTTGGAAATGGATGGGAAGGTCTTGTACTACTCATCGGTGCTGGAATTATAAGTATACTTGATAATGTTATGCGTCCACCGCTTGTAGGAAAAGATACTCAGATGCATCCTCTTCTTGTGTTCTTTGCAACACTTGGTGGTCTTATCCTATTTGGAATTTCAGGATTCATTATTGGTCCTGTAATCGCAGCACTCTATATTTCTATAATGTCAATTTACGAACATTATTACAAAGGAGAGCTGCAGAATAATTAATAAGAAATAATGTATACAATAAAAAAACTCCCGGATAAGGGAGTTTTTTAGTGCCGCGGGCGGGACTTGAACCCGCACGACCATAGGCCAAGGGATTTTAAGTCCCTCGTGTCTACCAGTTCCACCACCGCGGCTTGTAGAAAACGTACAAAATATATCACACTATGGACAAAAAATCAAGATCCTGGTGTTATCCACCATCCATCCACTTTTTATCCCCGCTATCCACCGAAGACTCTTTGACAGGTACATAAATACATGAGCATAATAGTAAAGGAAAGACTATACATCTTTCTTTCTCTAACTTCTTAACAAAGAAGGGGGTGGTAATATGAAAGAACCTTACAACACAAATACAAACACAGAAATACGGAGATAGTTTTATTTCTAATTCTGAACAGATGAAACGAATGATCATCTAAAAAACCATCTTGGGTTATACAAGATGGTTTTTTTATGTTACCTTGGATTGTTAGATGCCTACATTTATATCATTACAAGATGACCCCTCCCTAGCCCTCCCCTATTAGGGGAGGGAATGGGTGGGGTATAATGCAAAATAAATAATTTTATAATTTAAAGCAGTCAATCAAAAGACTATTTCTTCCAAGCAATATCATCTACATCATGTTTTTTATTTATATATCGCCCCAAAACAAAAAGGAAATCACTAAGACGATTTAAATATCTCCTAAGCATAAGATCTACTTCATAATGATCTGTGAGCGTGATAAGGTGTCTCTCTGCACGTCTGCACACTGCGCGTGCAACAAAGCTTATTGAGGCTGCTTTATTTCCTCCTGGTAAAATAAACTGCTTTAGCTCATCTAGTTCTTCGTTCATTTCATCAATCCAGTGCTCCAACTGTTCTACATGTTCTGGTTCCAACTTTGGCACCTCAACCAAGTCTGTTTGAACTGCAGCAATATTTGAACCAACCACAAAAAGTTTATGCTGAACTTTCTTAAGCTTCTCTGCAAGATCTTCGACACCTTCTAGCTCTGCACAAAGTAACCCTATTGTGGCATTGAGTTCGTCTACCTCTCCTGTAGCGACAATCTCAATACAAGATTTTTTAACACGCTTGTTGCCAAGGATATATGTTTTACCATCATCCCCTGTTTTTGTGTAGATTTTTGACATAGGGTTTTAAGGATTAGGGATTAAGAAGTAAGGAATAAGAGGTAAGGAGTAGGTATTAAAACACAGAATAAGAATATTAACAATATATTTTGTACCCAAAAACCAGCTTTCGCTGGCTTTTGGATCACAGAAATTGTCTAGACCTTACCTCTTTTTCTGCGATTCTTGTGTATTTGCTTATGTTTCTTTTCGGTAATCACCTTAGTATTCTTTTTGGTAGTTTTACCTTTTTCTGAGACGGGTTTTATATGATGCAAAACCTTTCCCTTTGATAATTTACCCTTTGGGTAGCCCTTATCCTTCAACACTTTTTTCACCTTTGAAGGATTTCTCTCTTTTTTCTTCTGAGCTACCGTGGCTTTCTTTTTTGACATAATTATTGTATAATTATGAAGTATTAGAAATGATGTGGATATCCAGTAAGGACCTTTGTTCCCTGTTTTTACTAGAAACAGCAAACCGGTTCCACCTCACCAAACCAGGTAATCCCTGGTTTTTTGGTTGATTATGACTGTCCTCATAATCAGACAAAACCGCCCTTAGCAGAGCGGTTTTAATGATTATAAATTTGCTCTCCAATCAAAATCTTATTTATTTATAACTTATGTCTTAAGTCTTATGTCCTACGTCCTTTTAACTACACCCAAGTGAATCCCCACAATTCAAACACTTGTAGCATGTACCATTTCTCACTGTTATATGCCCGCAAGTTGGACAAGCTGGCGCATCTCCCATCATTTCACTAAGTGCTGCGTCAGTAGCATTTCCTTGTGTTGTATCGCTCTTTTCTAATGTTGGTAGAGATGCCTGTGCGTCATCTGATACTTCTTCATCAACTTCTGGTGCCCTTGGTGTTTCTAGTTCCATTGTTTCTTGCGCTGCTGTATTTTCCGAGAGCTTTGCAAGATTTTCAAATTTCTTTTTTTGAATTCCTTTTGGTGGAACCTGGACAAAATCTGTTCGTCCCAAATATTCCATACCAAGTACTTTGAATACAAAGTCGATAATTGACGTACAGTTCTTAATATTTGGATGATCTGTAAATCCGCTCGGTTCAAATCGTGTAAATAAGAAATTCTCTACATATTTTTCAAGTGGTACTCCATATTGCAATCCCATTGATACTGAAATCGCAAACATGTTGAGAAGACTTCGTACTCCAGCACCTTCTTTGTACATGTCGACAAATATTTCAGCAAGTCTGCCATCTGGATATTCACCAGTACGCAACCAGATTTGTTGATTACCTACTTTTGCTGACACAGTAATTCCACTACGTTTCGCAGGCACTTTACGCTTCTCACCGTGCAGGTACACTCGTCGTTCTGCCACATCTCCATCTTTTGTATAACTTTCCATTGGTGTAGTAATACCAACATGCTGACTTAGTATTTGACTTGCCTGGAAGATTGCGTCATCAACTTCGTCAGAAGGAATCATCTTTGAAATTTGAATGACTTCTTCTTTGTGGTCTTCTATAATTTTTTCCTCCACAGTTACTTTTGTCTTTTCTTCCTCGTCCGCAGAAGCTTCAGCGGAGGAGGATTTGTCGCCCTCATTCTTTGAGCTCGTTGATAGTGGCTGACTAAGTTTACATCCATCTCTGTACAATGCAACGGCCTTGAGACATGACTTCCAAGATTCTTCGTATGCGTGTTTGATATCCTCTACTGTTGCCTCATGAGGCATGTTGATAGTCTTACTAATCGCTCCTGAAAGGAATGGTTGAACAGATGCCATCATTTTTATATGACCTAGATAATGAATAAATCTTTGTCCCTTTTTACCATTCTTATTAGCTGTATCAAATACTGGATAATGTTCAGGTTTGAGATGGGGTGCGCCTTCAATAGTCATTGAACCACATACATAATCATTTGCTTCGTCAATTTGTTGTTGAGAAAAACCAAGACTGAGAAGCATGTTAAAATCTGGAGCACTATATTCTTCTTCTTTAAAACCAACTTTTTTCATTATATCCTCTCCAAGTGACCACATATTGAATACAAACTTCATTTCAAATGCACCCTCAAGAGCTTTGTTAATTACTTCAATATCTACATCTGTAAATCCTTTTTCTTTTAGAGTTTGCTCATTAATATGAGGTGCTTTAGTAATGTCAGCCGTACCACGCATATAATTCAAAATGTCTTTGGTCTGATCTTCTAAATATTCTAAATTTTTAAGAGCTGTAGGCACTGCTTCATTTACAATTCTAAAATATCCGCCACCAGCAAGCTTTTTAAATTTCACAAGAGCAAAATCTGGCTCAACTCCAGTTGTAGCACAATCCATAAGGAGTCCTATAGTTCCAGTTGGGGCAAGTAGAGTTGTTTGTGCGTTTCTATATCCATATTGTTCACCCATATCCACTGCGTCGTTCCAACTTTCACGTGCTGCGGCAATCAAGTAAGCCGGAGCATACTTAGGATTAATTCCTACGGGCTTTACAGTCAACTTTTCATATTCATCTTGTGGGGCATTAAATGCAGCACGTCTATGATTTCTCATAACACGCAACATGTCATCACGATTCATTTCAAATTTTGGAAATGGTCCTAAAAATTTTGCAATCTCTGCACTTGTTTTGTAACTCTCTGCGGTTATAAGTGCTGTCACTGATCCAGCAAATCCATATGCTTCTTCTGATTCATACGGAATACCTGCTGTCATAAATACTGAACCAATATTTGCATAACCTAGTCCAAGTGTACGAAAATCATAACTTCCCTGCGCTATTTCTTTACTAGGAAATTGCGCCATGAGTACACTTGTCTCAAGTACTGTTGTCCAGATACGTACAGCGTGTTTAAAATTATCTACTTCAAAACTATTTGTTTGCGTATCAAAAAACTTAGCTAAATTCAAAGATGCAAGGTTACAAGCAGTATTATCAATAAACATGTATTCTGAACAAGGGTTTGAACCATTGATCTTATCTGACTGAGGACATGTATGCCACTCATTGATAACACCATCAAATTGTACGCCTGGATCAGCACACGCCCATGCTGCATAAGCAACCTTGTCCCACATTTCACGAGATTTTATAGTTTTACATACACTTCCATCAGTTCTCCATGTGAGATTCCATGAGCCATCGTGTTCGAGGGACTCCATAAATTTATTAGGAACACGAACAGAATTGTTTGAATTCTGACCAGATACGGTTGCATAGGCTTCCCCTTCATAATCACTTGTGTATCCAGCTGCAATAAGAGCCGCAACTTTCTTTTCTTCCTTCACTTTCCAATCTATAAATTCTTCAATGTCTGGATGATCAAGATCAAGAGTTACCATCTTTGCTGCGCGCCTTGTTGTACCTCCAGATTTGATAGCTCCTGCGGCTCTATCCCCAATACGAAGCCAGCTCATGAGACCACTTGATCTACCACCACCTGAAAGAGATTCGCCTGATCCACGAAGTGAGGAAAAATTGGTTCCGGTTCCAGACCCATATTTGAACAAGCGTGCTTCTCTAACCCACAAATCCATAATTCCACCTTCGTTAACTAGGTCATCTCTTATTGATTGTATAAAACATGCGTGTGGTTGAGGATGTGTATATGCGTCAGTTGCTTCTGTCATGACTCCAGTGACTGGATCTACATAATGATGACCTTGTGCCTCACTATTGATACCATATGCCCAATTAAGCCCTGTATTGAACCACTGTGGCGAGTTTGGTGCTGCCATTTGTCTGAGAAGCATCACAACGAGCTCATCATAAAAAATCTGCGCATCTTGTTCACTCGCAAAATAGCCATGTTTCTCTGCCCAATATCTCCAAGTACCGGAAAGACGGTGCACTGTTTGTTTCACACTTGTTTCGGGTCCAAGCATAGGAGACCCGTCAGTGTTTAACTTTGATGTACCGTCTGCATTATATTGTGGAACTCCAGTCTTTCTAAAATATTTTTGAGCAATAATGTCAGTGGCTACCTGAGACCACTGTGCAGGAATTTCAATATCTTTCATTTCAAAAACGACAGTACCGTCTGGTTCACGTATAATTGAGCTACGTTTTTCATACTCAACCATATCAAATGGACTCTTTCCTTCTTCGCTAAAAAGACGCTTAAAGCGCATTCCATTTTCATTATATTTAAAAGTAATGTCAGTTTCCTGTCCAAGTTTCATGTTTGAAACAAGCTTTGAGTCAATTGGCCCCATATTATAAGGAAATAAGAAATAAGAAATTAGAAATTAGGGACCCCAATTTCCAGTTTCTATTTTCCAATTTCATGACTCTTAGATAAAAAGAACGCCCAATAACTCTAGACGCCTTTGCATAAACCCCACATATAGTATTTCAAATCATTTTTGGCCACAATATGTTGTGTGATGAACAGGCAATAGCTATTATATCACATCTACTTTTACACTACCAAATTGTACCTATATGCCAATTTTTTGGCTTAAAAAAGAGCTAAATAAAAACTATACCAATGAGGTATAGTTAGTTATCCACACATGCTTTTTCTCTTTAATCTCAAGTAAGAAGCATTGGGAAGAATTTCTTGTAATATTTGGTACGGAAAACAAAATTTTATTTTTATAGACCGGGCGACTTCGAAAAATAGGGTGTGGGGTGTGGCTTATTTGCCGAAATCACTTGTACAAGCTCTCAGCCCGGTCTATAAAAATAAAAAATGTGGTCCTCCTAGCTAAACCACACCCCATTGAAATGTCAATATAAATTTGTATGTTAAACACACATTAGCATAAAAAATACTAAGCGTCAATGATATATTACATGCTTATATGTACAAAATATTCTGTACATATACATAGATAATATCATTATTTTGTGTTAACCAGTGCACTTTTTTGTTCTTTTGGATCTGCACACACACTTTTTCACTGTGGATACATAGAAAGTAGGAGGTTCACTTCCGTTGCTTCTTCACTATAAATCACGTACAATATGAATATTGGTTTCGCAACCAGTATTCATCCTGAACTCCACAGAGTGAAGGATCCCTGCTTGCCGGCAGGCAAGTATTCAAGCAATCACCTACTTATGGAAGAAGAAATCTACAAATTAGATGAAAACTTTGAGCCTAGGCTTATAGATCCCAAAACTGAGGATTCTGAAGAAGAGAAAATCGAAATAACACTAAGACCCCAAAATTTGGGTGATTTTGTGGGACAAAAACAGATAAAAGAGCCTCTTTCTATATCAATGGAAGCCGCAAAAAAACGAGAAGAGCCAATCGAACATGTGCTTCTTTATGGAAATCCAGGTCTTGGCAAGACTACCTTGGCAAATATAATTGCCAAAGAGATGAATACTAATATAAAAGTGACTGCTGGGCCAGCATTAGAACGTGTTGGTGACCTAGCTGCCATTCTTTCAAATCTCGAGGAAGGCGACGTATTATTTATAGATGAAATCCATCGTGTAAACAAAACAGTGGAAGAAGTCTTGTATTCTGCAATGGAAGATTATGCACTTGATATTATTATTGGCAAAGGACCTGCCGCACGCACACTCAGAATGCCTTTGGAAAAATTTACATTAATAGGAGCGACAACAAAACTAAATTTATTATCATCTCCATTGCGTGATAGATTCGGCCATGTGTATCATCTTAATTTTTATGAGCACAAAGACATTGAAAAAATTGTAAATAGAAATGCAAAACTACTCGACGTGGCGATTCACGATGACGCAATACAAACAGTTGCCAAACGCGCACGACGTACACCACGAGTAGCTAATAGACTTTTGAAACGTGTTCGTGATTATGCACAAGTACGCCATGATGGTATAATATCACAAACAGTGGCACACGGCGCTCTTGATCTACTCAATATTGATGAACATGGACTTGATGAGGTTGATCGTAAAATTCTTCTAAATATTATAGACAAATTTAATGGAGGGCCTGTAGGACTAAATACTTTATCTGCTGCAGCAGCCGAAGAAATGGACACTATCGAAACCATATACGAACCATACTTATTACAAATCGGCATGATTGAACGCACTCCTCGTGGACGGAAAACTACCAAAAAAGCATGTGAACATTTGGATAAAGAATGGATAGGGCAAGAAGGAATGTTATAAATTGTTTAAAAAATATAAATTGTAAATTAAAAATTGTGTTAAGTATCCCTCTCTACATTTTTCTCTTCTTATATTTACTTTTTTTGTGCGTCTTTTTGATTTTCTCAATTATAAATTTTTATCATATTGTTGTAACAGGATCTTTTACATTTGCTAGTTTTACTGTAAGTTTTTTCATATTTACTTTGACTATCCTTACACTATATTTTACATGGCAACTCCTAATGCAAGTAGATTGGCGACACCCTATAATATTATTTAACACCGAATGGTTTTCCTAAATATATGAGTGTTCCTGACATCATAAAAAAAAAGGATTATGAAAAGATTATTTTTGTGTTGCGCAGACATCCGATTACATTTATCCCTATAATGTTCCTTTTTATAGTACTCATGCTTGTGCCTGTTGCAGTATACCTACTTATTGAAAATCTCTTCCCTTCAATACTTACTGGCTCAATACTCTACCCACTTACTGTATTACTTGGTAGTGTTTACTACCTATCAATATACTTATTTTTCTATGTACAGTTCATAGATTTTTATCTGGATATGTGGATTGTGACAAATGATCGTATCGTAGACATTGAACAACATAATTTATTTCACAGAGTTATAACTGAACTTGATCTATACCGCATTCAGGATGTGACTGCACAAGTCCAAGGAATATTTTCAACATTATTTAAATATGGAGATGTCACAGTCAAAACAGCTTCTACCACAAGTAATATAATATTTAGAAATGTCTCTAATCCTAATTTAATACGAGAACAACTTATCAAACTTGCTGACGAGGATAGAAAATTCCACTACAGCCAAGAACAATCTGGTGGTTAGTAATTTGTAATCAGTAACTTGTAACTAGTTACTGATTACTAGTTACTAATTACTATATTATGTTTACCTGGTTTTTTACACTTGACCTCACAACACAAATAATTACTGGATATGCGATCATCGTTAACTTGATCGCGTTCTTTTTTTATGGAATTGATAAAATGAAATCAATGGGAAAGCATAGACGCATTAGTGAAAAAACATTGTGGACTCTTGCACTCATTGGTGGATCAGGAGGCGCACTTCTTGCTATGAAATTCTTTCGACATAAGACAAAGAAACTTTCATTCCAAGCAACACTTGCTGGAATACTTGCTTTGCAAATAATACTGACTTACTTCATACTAACGAAATAAAGCTTTAAAATAATCAAAAAACCACCGAGAAAGTGGTTTTTTATTTGAAATTTAGATCTAATTATTAAACAACCCTACCACCATAGTCCCCAGTCTCTGTATTCACAAGTATTTCTTCATCATCCTTTATAAAAATAGGAGCGTGGATGAGCATGCCATTATCTAGTTCAATTTCTTTTGTCACATTTCCACTTGTGCTGTCTCCCTTCACTGCTGGAGGAGCATGTGTTACCTTGTATGCAATTTTTTTAGGAAATTGTATGGCAACTGCGTTTCCTTCATTCATTACACCTATAACATCGAGGCCTTCTTTTAAGAATTTTACATCATCTCCAAGTATATTAGTAGACACTTCTATTGTCTCATAATTATCTTGGTTCATGAATGCATATAAATCTCCTGATTTATATAGATATTGTAAGTTTGTATGATCTACCCGAACAGAATCAATAGTCTCGCCACTCTTGTATGTAATCTCCATACCTTTGTCCCCACCGATTGATTTCAATTTACATTTGAAAAATGCTTGGCCTTTGCCAGGATTAGTAAATTGAAAACTAGAAATTACATATAGATTCCCATTGTGACGAATCACGGCACCTTTTTTAATATCTGTTGTATCTCCCATATTTTTTTATTTAAATATTTTTGACATTGGTAAACTTAACACATCATCTATATTTTTGCAACCAAGCATTACCTTAACCATGCGATCAATACCAAGCGCAATACCTGCTGAATCTGGCATATTATCAAGAGCCTCAATAAATTCCATATCAATATCATAAACTTGTTTGCCAAGCCTCTTGCGCTCCTCTTGTTCATCTTTTAGACGTCTTAGTTGCTCTTTCTTGTCAGTGAGTTCAGAAAACGCATTGGCAATCTCCACACCATCTATATAGACTTCAAATCTTTCTGCATATCTTGTATCATCAATTGAAAGTTTGGAAAGTGCTGCCATCTGCGCTGGATAATAATGTACTATCAAACTTCCCATGTCTTTTAATTTTGGTTCAATTTCATTTAAAAAAATTCTATAAAATAATTCTTCATAACTTTCACTTTCTTCAACACTATATTTCTTTTCAATACATAATTCAAACATCTTTTCTTTTTCTAAATAATCATCTAAATTTATATCTATTGTTTCTTTCCAAAGATCCCTCATGTGAATTCTTTTGAACTTTATAAACTTTTTACTTTTAACTTCCACTTTCTTTTCCACGTACGCAAATAATTGTTCTACATCTTCCATAAGTTTAAACATATCACAAGAAGTCCGGTACCATTCAATCATTGTAAACTCTGGATTATGAATTCCACCAAAACTTTCTTCATCACGAAAACATTTACATATAGAAAAAATATTTTCAAAGCCACTAGCAAGCATTTTTTTCATTGTATATTCAGGAGATGTATGTAAATGTCCTTTGAATTTTTTACCTTGTTCGTTTGAAATATCAACACCCATAATGGACAGGTTTGGTTCTAGTCCTGGATATTTTACAATAAGAGGCGTCTCGACTTCCAAAAAATTTTGGTTCCAAAAAAACTCACGAATATGTTTTATAATATGTGAACGTAGTTCTAAATTATCTTTGTTTTTTGAAATATGAAAAGTTTGAGACATATAAACAATTTAATAATGTAACAGTATATCAATAATATAAAAAAATCAACCCTTATAAAAACACGCAAAATTTGTTATAATACAAATATCTTACATTTAAAAAAACAATATGGAATACGAAATTTATTTTTATTTTATATTACAACTTTTATTTGCGATACTCCTTGGAGGATTGCTTGGTTGGCAACGAGAACATATTGGTAAGCCAGCTGGCCCAAGAACTTATGCCCTTGTCTGTATTGGCTCTACACTTTTTACTATTATGTCTATCAAGGGATTCGGACAAGCAGAACCATCGCGCATTGCTGCACAAATTCTCACAGGTATTGGTTTTCTTGGTGCGGGCATCATCATGCACAAAGAAGGTGGTGTTGTTGTAGGCCTTACTACGGCAGCAGGACTTTGGGTTGTGGCAGCAATAGGTATGGCTATTGGACTCGGATGGTTTTGGCAAGCAACCGTTGCTACACTAGCCATCTTTGCAGTAATGAGTGTAAACGACAATAAAGTAACAAACAGAAAAATAAAAAAGAGGAAGAGAAAATAAATTAAACCCTAAAACATAAAACCAAAATCCGCCCATAAAGGCGGATTTTGCGTGGCCATACAGTAAGGGCTTGTTTGTTAATAAACCCTTATGTAGAGTAGTATAACACATACTCCACATATGTCGAATTAATACCCAACAATGAGATTATTATACAGGAATACAAAAGCTTTGTCCATATACCTATCTCTGGATAAGTAGCGATTTATTATATACAAAAACACCACTTATTTCAGTGGTATTTTTCTTGTGAGCCGAGTAACAAATGACGTTCGAACTACAAATAATTTATTGTCCGTTCGTTTATGAAAGTTTCCCTTCTCTTCCTTCTAGGCGTAATTCTGTCAAGCAGTTTTGGGCTAATTTAGCCCTAGTTTCTAACTCTTTTGGGTCAGCATCGGATAAATACCGTATAAAAGTTCTTCCTCCGATACTTTCATTTTTTTCTTTCAGGTTAATTGCAAATGCTGCTTCAGGTCTCATATCGAGTGCTGCTACTGTCACTCTTAATTCTTCATCGTCAGTTAGATTTTCTGGAAGTGCTATAAATCTACGTACCTCATTTTTAGCAGGGCTCACACCTTCGTATACTCCTGGGGCAATCTCCTTTAGTTGATCGTCGTCTGTCATACTTTATTATTAAATAAGTTAAAATAATACATAAAGTATAACAGAGGACAACTTTTTTTCCAATATATCGTTTTCAGTTCTAATACAACTCTTGAATATACAAAAAATATTGCTGTGTTAAGCAATATTTTTCTTCGATGAGCGGTAGACCAGATTCGAACTGGCGACCTCTTCCTTGGCAAGGAAGCGCTCTAGCCAACTGAGCTACTACCGCATGGCACGTATTTTGTTGCGGGGGAGGGATTTGAACCCCCGACCTTCGGGTTATGGGCCCGACGAGCTGCCTGACTGCTCTACCCCGCGATATGTGAGATGTAGGCTATTATAGTACAAAAGGCTTAAAAAATCAAGCCTTGAGCGGGCAAGGGGAATCGAACCCCTGTCACCAGTTTGGAAAACTGGGATAATAACCATTATATGATGCCCGCATTCTTATTTGTAATGTTGTTTACCCGACGAAGCCAATAAAAGCGGAGGTGGGCATCGACGGCTATAATTATATACAAAAACACCACCGGTGTCAATGGTGGTGTCTGTATATCAAAAATCTTTTACTTAGTAATAAGTCCATTCCAATCACTGGCAAATTTTTCAAGTCCTGAATCTGTCAGATCATGCTGAATATTATATCCATTCCATTCTTTCTCAAGATTTGTGTCCTCGAAAGGCAAATTTTCCATACTACCTGCATCATATACGTAATCGCTTTTAGGTAGTTCAAAATTATTCTCTGCCCATTCTTTCAAGACCTTGCCTGGAACTGTTGCCAGATCAACCTCAAGAGACAGGCATTGTTTGAAATGTTCATACGTACGCACACTGGCAGCAAGTAATTCTACATGTCCGTCACTTTTCTTAAACATATTATGAGCATTTTCAATAAAGCTCATACCGTTCTCTCCTCTATCATCAAGTCTCCCAATAAAAGGTGAGAGAAATACATCACCCTTTTTGGCACCAAGAGTTGCAGCATAAACTGCCGCACCCTGCTCTTGTGAAAAACACAATGTCATATTTACTCTCATTCCTTCACCAGTCAAAACATTTGCTGCCTCAAGACCTGCTGCAGTAATAGGCAATTTAATATGTGCATTATTGATCCAAGTATTCATCTCTCTAGCCTGTACTAACATGTCTTCTGCTGGAGTATTTGCATCGGCATATACCTCAATTGAAACTGAACCTTGTGGAATCATTTCTGAAATTTCCCCTACAACGTCTTTGTAAAAATTATTAATATCTTGAGAAGAAAGTTGTTCGCCACTTCCAAGCTTTTCTTTTAGTTCAGGATTTTTTGCAATAAGACTTGGGTTGGTAGTTTGCCCATCCAAAAATCCAAGAAGGTCAAGTATTTCTTTTGTCTCTTTTGGATCTCCACTGTCGAGGAATATTCTCGTCTTAAGATTCTCTGGTCTCATAGTATTAAATATATAAAAATTATTTTTCTGTTGTGACTTTATCTCCTTTTAAGATAGGAAGCTTAACTGCGATAAATTCAATATCATTATGCTTCGCAATGATTTTATGCCTATCCTTACATTGTAATTTTATAAGTGTGTGTGGTTTCAAATCATACGGTTCGTCGTTAAGAACGATATACATTCGTGTAAGTGTATAAAACATTTCAAAACTTTTTTCATGAAAATGTTCGTCGGATTGTTTTCCTTTCAAAAATTTTATAAAATAAAAATTAAAATTTGATACATTTTGTCCAATATCAAGATAAAAACGCTTTCCCTCATAACCCCCAGGTCCTCTAAAAAATTCTAAATCCTTATTATCTTTTTGATCACTTGTGATTATCTTCATATATAATCAACTAAAATTCTTTTTAAATTGATCTAGAGCATCAATCTGATTTTGATCAAGATGAATCACTGAACGTTTGTCTTGTATTTTTTTGATTGCTTCTTCCACACTTAAACCCTGGGCAATGTAATAGGCTGATACAAGTGTTGGTGCCCTACCATGACCGTTCTTACAATGAATATACATTCTGATTTTTTGTCTGACCAAAGAATCAATCATATCTACACCGACCTTAAGCTGTTCTTGAGTCGAAGGTGTGTGATCTGCTGTAGGAAGCCAAAGAAAATACTTTACACCTTGTGCAGCATCAAGTCTTTCTTCTTCAAGTGAAATATCTGCATTAACTTCTTGGTCAAGCAGTTCTTCATCAAAATGAGTCTGACAACACATGTTTGTCCCAATCAAAATATAATCATCTATTTTGTCGTACTCAAATATAGGATGCGCCTCATCATGTTTGATAAAAGGAAATTTTATCTTTGTCATATATTTATTATTTAAGTATCTACAGTATAAACTCTTGAGTGCAGTTTATCAATGTGTATATAAAAACTTCCCTTTTAAAGGAAGTTTTTATGTTTAATCGATTATTTTCAAAAAAATATTTTTGATATTTAATTAACTTTTCTAATTTTTATAAACTGAACCGCAACCAAAGTTGCCAAAGGTACTGCCAATACAAGCCCTATGCTGCCAGACAAAGTCCTTACTATTTCAGTAGCAATTATTTCATTATTCAAAACTTGATTAAAAGTAAAAAAAGGGGGCTGTTTGATACTAAATAAAATAAGCAGGGGCAAAGCAGCTCCAGCATAAGCCAAAAATAAAGTATTCACCATTGAACTAAGATGAGAAACCCCGACTTTCATGGATTTACTATATAGATGTCTTTTTGATAATTCAGGATTTGATAATTTTAATTCATTAACCAAAGCTATTTGAGAAACAACCACATCATCCAAAACACCCAATGCACCAATAATAATTCCGGCTAATAACAATCCTTTAATATTTAAATTACCGTCAGCCATTCCTGTGAGATACATTGCCTCGTCACTGGCAAAGCCTGTCAATTTTGTCATGGCTGTAAACCAAAAAGATAATAGCCCTGTTATAATCAACGAAATAAGAATTGAAAAAATGGCGATAGTTGAATTTCTTTTTAATCCTTCAGTAATGTAAATAGCTAGAATTAAAATGAATAAGGAGCCAACAATAGTAATCAACAAGGGATTACTACCGGCTAAAATTTTAGGAATAATAAATTTTAAAATAACCAAAAAAGTAAGTGCCAGCACTATCAGCGCTCTTAACCCCTTAAAACGTCCTATAGCAATAACGATGATTGCAAACAAAAAAGCAATCCAATAGATTACCCCTTGCCGTACAAAACCTATAACATAAAACATGTCATTTCCTTGAACATCTAAACTATAATTTACTAAAACTTTGTCACCTAATTTATATTCTGGACTAGAAATAACATCATACTCAGTGCCATCAAAAATTATTTCTCTACCTTCCCATTTCCTTTCAAGCCCTTCTAGTTTTAATTTCTGTTGTATTAAACTTCCACCATCGTTTATTGTGGTGTTTTTATATTCAATAATTTCAACAATTTGAGCTTTAAAAATTTCTTCAGTTTTTTCTCCCACAATATTTTGAGCGTATGATACACCACTTGGGTAAAAGAGGAAAGAAAACAATATTATTAACAATATTTTATTTTTCATAATTTATTCGTTAATAACACTAATAGCTTTACCATCAATTAAAGCTATACTAATTTTTTTATAAGCGGAAGATAAAATTCGTTGAAACGTACTTTGTGAAGTATCCATCTTCTCTGCACACTCATTTTGATTTAAATTATCTTTATTTTTTAGACGTAAAGCTTCCATCTCTTCATAAGTTAATTCTACAACCTCAAGATTCCTCATGGGTATGCCTTGTGGCTTAAAATATGTTGTTTTAGGTTTAAAACGCAATCTACGCCTTAGTCGAGGTCTAGACATATTTTATTCATTACTCTTTCCTCTTCTACCACGACCAAAACCTAAACGTGAAAACAAACCTCTTCTTTTTCTACGAGGACTGCAACACCCCTTTCCTCCTCCACGTCCATCAATAGGACGTTCTTCTTGTCTTGTATCCTCGCATTCACCTAATTGTGCACCTGTTTTAGTACCTTGTCCTGCGGGACCTGTGCCATCAAAATTTGGCATATGCTTTATATTTAAGATTTATATTATAAGTATATACCCAAAACTAATTCTTTGTCAAGTATTTTAAAAATATAAAAACTCCCCTTTTAAAGGAAGTTTTTGTCGGAGTGAAAGGACTCGAACCTTCGACCCCTGCGTCCCAAACGCAGTGCTCTAGCCAACTGAGCTACACTCCGATAATTCTCTATGTGCCGAGGGGGAGAATTGAACTCCCGACACGAGGATTTTCAGTCCACTGCTCTACCACTGAGCTACCTCGGCTTTTAAAAAACAGCTGACACGAACCCTTGGCAATTAACTTGTCTCGAGTGTGTTAAGTGTCAAAAGTCAAAAATCAACTGTTTTGTGGACCAGACAGGACTTGAACCCGCTGCCTCCGCCGTGCAAGGGCGGCGCTCTACCAGATGAGCTACTGGCCCCTAGTATAATGCGTGAAAATTATAGCAAGGACTATAAAAAAAGTCAAGCATAGATAAGCCTACTTTCCACAACCTATATAATGTCTGTCCCGGCTGTAAAACGAAGTTTCATTTCTTCTTTTTGTTCATGTTTCAAATCTTTGAAAGTTTTTTGTGTCCACGGACGATCTTTGAGAATTTCAGATACCCATTGCCCACCAAGAAGATGTGGCATCATAACATAATTTACGCCAACCTCATATAGGTCATCCAAATATGTATTATGATACAAATTTGCGATTATAATACTCTTTTTGTTTTTTTTACGTACATGCTGAATCATAGTTTTTTGATCATCAGCCTCAGGAATGGTGGAAACAATAAGCTTTGCTTTTTCAAGTGAAAGACTTTCCAAAAATTCCACATCAGCAGCATCCCCAAAAAACGCAGAAATTCCTCGACGTTTCAACTTCGCAATGGCATCTGGATTATAATCTACTACAGCAAATTTAATTTTCTTTTCTGCCAAAGCTTCGCACACTTTCCAACCAATCCTGTGGTAACCAAATACAAATACATCGTATTTCTCTTCTTCTCCAGATTCTTTTTGTGCTCTATCTCTTCCAAATTTTATTAGAAACGGAAGTACTCTTTGATACAACTGTTCATTATATGTAATAAGATATGAAGATATAACAATAGTAATAAGAGCAACAACTGTCAAAATGGCAAGCTCTGGTCCATGAAGATATCCAAGCTCTTCACCTTTGAAAATTAAAATAAAACCAAACTCACTAACTTGCGCAGCGGTAATACCGGCCAAAAATGCACTTCGTCTTGTATACCCCATCCTACGCATCACCCAATACAATATTACTGGATCTGCAATAAGTACAAAGGTGGCCAAAATAATACCTGGAGTAATAGCCGCGTGTATATCACCAAGCTGAAGCTCACTACCAAGTACTACAAAAAATAGCACGATAAAAAAATCTCTAAGCGGCCTCATACGACTACTAATCTCTGGCTGATAAACTGATGCACCAAGAGAGATACCTGCAACAATTGCGCCAATCTCTACGCTAAATCCGGCCCAATACACAAGGCTCGCTACACCAAAACACCAGGCTATTGTAAAAATAAATAATAACTCACCACTCTGAGCTACTCGATCCATGAGTCTTGGTAATAAATACTTTGCAAGCAAAAACACACCAAACGCAAGCACCAGACCCTTACCAAGGGTAAGAAGCATTGTTGTATACCATCCACTGTTTTGAGTGTTTGCTGTATTCAAAAATATCATGACAGCCACAGCAATAATATCTTGTACAACCAATAAACCTACTACATAACGACCATATACTGCCTCAAGATCTTTCTTATCTGCCAATAGTTTAATAACAATAATTGTACTTGAAAATGTAACAGCAACCGCGATAAATATAGACGGGATAAACGAAAAACCCAATAATTTCATTATTATAAACCCAAAAATCGCAGTAACAGAAAATTGTAACACGCCACCAATAAGTACTGACTTTCCCATCTTCTTTATATATTCTAGATTCAAACTAAGTCCAACAATAAAAAGAAGGAGTACAATACCAAATTGTGCAAACGTCTCAAAAAATTCTTCGCCACCATTTACTACATTTAAAAATAGCGGTCCCGCGATAAGCCCCGCTATGATATATGCCACGACAAGTGGCTGACGTAACAAGCGCATTACGAATGCAACTGATACGGTAATCCCCAAAACAACGGAGATCTGAAGAAATATATTATCAACCATGTTTTTTCAATTATATTACATATATATTATATCAAAAAAAACATGATTTGTCCCTCTATTTATAAACATGAAAACAGTCCTTGTTCCATTTTAAAGGATTTTGGTGAATGTAATTACGAATATTTTGTAATGCGGTTCTGTCACGTATAACATGATCATGAAATCGTGGTTGCCAGGTGAAATATTCTGATTGTTTTTTTCTGATTTCAAATGTGAACTTTCCCTTAAAACAACGAATAACTTCTCCTAATGTGCCGCACCCCATTGGGTTATTACGATGTGTTGCTCCACCACCAGAGACGCGATAAATCGCGTCTCTACCATTGCGCAAGCCATGATCAATGATCAAAATTCCGTGTACATGATTTGGCATTACAACAAATTCATCTAACGTGACAAACGGAAAAATATTTGGAATATTCAACCAATGTTGCACTGCTACACACCCAAACTTTGATAATTTCATTTTCCCACCGACAACCCGACCAAAATGACAAACCATATTTTTGGTACAAATCGTGACAAAATAATAACCACACGATGCATAATTCCACCTCGACAATCGCGCAGATTCAATACGATATTTATTTTTATACAATGACATATATTTATATAATAATTATTGTATAGACGCGATTTATCGCGTCTCCGTTCATTTTTCAAACACGGCATTTTACATCTCCATCACAACACGCATGATAAATCTCAACCCCATTCATTTTTAGATACAATATTTGGTTGCACTGGCGATGCCTTAGACGCGATAAATCACGTCTCTACATCTTCTTCCTCCTAACAGACTCAACAACCCTTCTAAAAACTCCACCAACCTTATCTCCATGACTCTTACCAAACAATCCCACAAAAATTGCTGTTAGGCCTCCGGCTGTTGCGGTAAGATATTTTTCTGCTAAATCAGCTGCACTGTCCTTTTTTTCTTCCTCAACTTTTGTAACAAACGTCTCTGCAACACCTGTTTTTACAATGTCTTTTTGTGAACGTGGTAATAATTGATACCCGCTTTTCGTTTGATGAACTAATCCTGTAACAGAAACAATATCGCCTTCTTGTAAAATATCTTTTTTAATTCCTGTCCCACGTTTGAAATATACTTTTACTTCTTCTGTTCCATCATCAATATACATATATGAACCCTTGAGTTCTGTAATCTCGCCATTTACTTGAATAAGCCATCCTTCCATCATTTCGCCAACCTCTGAAACTTCGACAAGTTTTGATTGAGGAATATTCACATGATCAATCTTTGTAATGTCTTTTTTTTCTTTCACTTTCACTCGAGCTTCGCCACCTGACTCTGATAATTCTCCATTGATTTCAACTCTGTCACCAATCTCAAGTTTTGGAAAATCTTTTTTATACATATATACCTGTACTCCAACTGGGGTAGAGATCGCACCTACCACACTATCCACTATATAAAAATACTGCGATCCCAAAACTCCTGGTTCAACAGCTACAACACCAAACACCTGGACCTTATCCCCTATATCTTCATTACGAATATTATTTAATGTAGTTTTAATTATTGGTTTTTCATAATTACTTCTTTTTGTTATCTTAGTACCTTTTACTTCTTTTGGTGCACTCAAGATATTTTCTTCTCCAGGAGTGACAGAGCTCGTCCACACCCACTGACCCTCATCATTGCGAACATGCGAATGGCCTTCGAGTACATCATCAAAATGAATTTCTATAATTACTGTTCCATCTGGATAAAGTAAGCGCACTGAGTCACTTGTATTGTTCAAAGCTAGTTTAGTATCTTGTCTACCAAACACTTTGTATTCTCCAGATTTAATAAATATGTTGTCTGGAATAGTATATGCACGAGAACCTCCTTCTTCGTCATCTAATTTTAAACCAGACACATCAATATCTTCATCACTTGGGTTAAACAATTCAATAAATTCCGTAGTATCTGATCCTAAGGGATTCGGAACAAATTCTGAGATTCTCAATCGCGTTACATCACTTGCACCACCATAACCTCCCACAAAATCACTTGATAATTTTACTGTAATTACAACCTGTTTTTCTGATTTTTGCTTTCCGTCATCTACGATTAATGTGACCGTATAAACTCCTTCTTTTTTAAATTTATGTTCTACCACATCTCCGTCTTCAGTTGTATCATCATCAAAATTCCACACAAATGTCATATTATCCCCATCTGGATCTGTGGTATCTGACGCATCAAAGACTACCCAATCATTTACCGAGACTTCTGTCTCTGTATCAATTGAAATTATAGGAGCAGCGCTCTTGCCTTCTATTATATTTTCTTTCCCTTGTGTTATCTGAACTGTCCACGCCCACGAACCATCTCCACGTCTCGCATAACTCTCGTCTTCTTTTGAACTACCAGGATATTGCATAGAATCAATTGATGCGCCATTTGGTGCAAATATTTTTACTTCATCTCCTCCAGTATTATTAAGCGCTATACCAGTCATTGATCTTTTGAAAACAATAAAACCTCCAGGCCGTACAGAACCTTGTGTTATCGTATAACGCTTTTTAGAAGAGTCTCCCAATTTACAATCCTTTAGATTAATTGTTTCATTTCCATTATTAAAAATTTCAATAAATTCATCTTCATTATCACTACCTTTTGGATTTGGGAATACTTCATTTATTATGACTCCAACAAAATTAGAAGCTTCTTCTACCACCTCGCCATCTTCTGTAACCTGTGTCACCACATTGCTTGTGCCTTTTGTAATAGTATTTGTTAAAACAAAATCATAATAATCATTATTTGCATCAAGTCCATCGACTTTACGAACTAGACTCAATGGATCTTTTGGTGCTGGGGCATTGTCAGAAATATTTCCATCATCCCATGAACCATATGACACACGATCAATTTCTTTTCCACTTGGACTAAATAAAATAACAATGTCACCAGCATTATTTAAATTTCCTTTTGGTTTTTCTATTACATAAAATCCGTTCGCAGAAATTGTTCCGTTCAAATTTGTTCTGCCTTCACTTCCATCTTCCAGTGACCAGCCTCCCAAATTAATTACTTGATTTGTTGTATTAAATAATTCTACAAATTCTTCCATATCATCAGACGGATCACTTACTAATTCATTTATTACCAAATCTCCATCATTATAAATAACTGAAGTAATAGGCGGCTCTATATCTCCACCACCACTTTCTTCTTCCTCTTCATCATCCTCCTCAGTAATAATATTTGGCTCGCTTGGTGTTGGTGATAAAGTTTGTGCAAAATCATTTTTATTATTTCCAGTATTTTGTCCGTCAACAATACGTGCAATTGATTTCCCTATATCAGGTTTGGATGTATTAAATTCTGTAGAAGAAGAAAATTCATCCACCCAATCTCCATACCGAACAGTGTCAACAATCGTGCTACTTACATTAGCAAGTAAAATTAAATCACCTCCATTATTTAATTTACTTGCCGAAAGTTCAGTAACCAAAAATGTTTGTGGATCTAAAATACCGCTCAACGTAGCAATTTTCCCGACTCCATCGTGCAATTCCCAAGAAGTCAGATCAACACTTGAAGTTGAAAAGTTATACAATTCAACCCACTCTTTTTTATCTGGCAATGGATCTGACAAAAATTCATTTATGACGATTCCTTGGTTTGTAATAACTACATCATCTTCGGGAGACTCTAGAGTCTCCCCTACACCTTCATCATCCTCTGAACCATCACCATCCTCTGCATCCCCTTCCTGATCTTCCTCGTCCCCCGCGTCTTCTGTATGTTCTGCAGACCAATAATTTTTTCTTGCAACTGAATTTTTTTCTGGATGTTCTTTCCAATTTGTTTCATCATCTGGAGAATTTTCCAAATCAATTCGTTCGAGTGAAAATTGTTCTAACGCTTTGTATATAAAATGTTCAATAAATTCTCCGTCGCCGTCCTTCAATCCAATTTCTTCTCCACTTTTATTTAATGTTCCCCACGAACTATCAAACACGGTTGAAGTAACATCTAAATTATCTTCAAAAAAATACAAATCATTTTGTGCAATGATTGCATATTCATTTGGATCAATTAAAAAATCTTGGCCCACACTTTTCTCACTAATGCTTAATGAATGATTTGTTTCCCCTTCCCAAAAAATCCAATCTTCTAAATTAATTTGTTCTTCCCCTTTATTATAAACCTCGATCCACTGATGACCAGAACTTGCACACCCTGTCGGACAAATTTCTGTAATTATAATATCTGTGTTTTCCCCATACACAAAATTATAAAATAAAAAAACACTCAAACAAAAAAAGAGTGTTACGATCCCCACACCTCTTGAAAGAGATGCGTTCATAAGTTGTATTATGAATAAATAAATTTTTCGTGGACCTGACTGGATTCGAACCAGCGACTTTCCCGATGTACATCGGGACGCTCTAGTCTCCACTAGAAATACAAATAAATTATATTGTACTTGATGTGGACCCTATGAGATTTGAACTCATGACCTCCTGCATGCCATGCAGGCGCTCTAACCAGCTGAGCTAAGGGCCCATATTAATTTTTTTATCTACAATTATTTGTTTTATAATTTTACGACTTTTCAGTTTCTTCAATTTATATTCTACCTGACATGCTTGTTTGATTGTAGGATATTTTTGCACAAACCTCAATTGCCAAGGTATCAAATATTTTATTGATTTTGTCCTCCCAGCATTGTGTTCATCAATTCTTCGTCCGACATCATTGGTACTTCCAATATAATATTTATTATTTTTTAAACTTTGTAAAATATATATGTAACCATTCATATTTTAAAACAAAAAGCGAAGAAATTGTATCATTCCTCGCCCCACGTGTAAAGTATATCACATTTTATAAAAGACTTAAAATACACAACCCTAAACAAGAGAGAACCTTCGCTCTGAGGAGCTCAGGATAAATAATGATTGTGAAATCATTATTTATATTGTACGACATTACTTTTTATTTAAATTAAGTGATATTTATAAATATTATACTACTTTGACCCCATAAATGTTTCTCGTGAAACAATCCCCTAGTCTCACACCTAAACCTAAATAAATTTAAGTATGGTCCACCATCTAGAGACTCATTAATCAATCACATTGACAACTTTTTACTTTCCAACTTTAAAACTTTATAAACTACTTGGATTGTTTCACGTTAAACAATCCCAAACAAAAAACACCCTCCAAGCATGGATGAGGTGTTTTTGTATAGGATACTCTGCACTTTTATATTTGAGGCTTTTAAACTTTCGAACTTTTAACTATTATAGTGCCCCCACCAGGGATCGAACCTAGATCTAGACGTTAGGAGTGTCTTGTTCTATCCATTGAACTACAGGGGCTTTATTTTTTCCTAGAAAACCTCACAGATTCAGCGTTATCCCAAACCAACTCGTACATGGCCTTAATTATATTAGCGAGAATTGCACTTTCTATGATAATACCCATTTTCTTTGATTCTTCAAGGATAGCTATCATAACCTTATTATCATAAACATTCAACTCACCGCCAAATTGTAAGAGTTTTATCGCGTCATTAGGCTTTATCCACTTGTATACAGTGAATGTTCTGGATCCTTTATAATTCTTGACCCAGTCTCTGCCTGCTAAAGTATCTAAAATCAATATACGCTCTTTTATCTTTTTTTTATTTCTTTCTCTATTATAATTCTTAGCCCAATCCCAGAATTCAGATGTTTTCCAGCTCTCCACATCCAAAACAGAAATGATCTCACTTTTGGATTCCAAACTCTCTTCAAAAAGAGAAATCACACCTCTCGTGCCTTCTTGATAACGCACAGTTGGTTTGTCACCTATCTTATACAAAGAAACAAGATCTGGCAAGAGCTCTTTTGCTTGAGTTACTTTTTTCTGCCAAGATTTTTCTTTTCTATTTAAATATCGCACAAGTTGTTGTGGATGCTGTGCAACATAAATTTTCTTTTTATTTTTTCCAGAACTCTCATCTACCAACCCCTCCCAGCCAAGCTTTTCCAAAACATGATAACCGAGCGTTCTTGTCACTCCAGCCTTCTTTGTAATTTCTGTAACAGAGGATGGACCAAGCTCAAGAAGAGCAGTATAAACTGCCGCTTCTGTTTTTTCTAATCCTAGTTTGTTTATTATTTCTTGCATAAAAATATTATAAATCATTTGTATAATTGTGTCAATCCATATTTACAAAATTATCTTATTTCATTTTTTTAGACTAAATTTAAACAAATTTAATATTTTATTAAGTATATTTATATTTACAAAAAAATATACTTTGCGTACTATATAAAATAGTTCTTATTTATGGAATATGTATTCCACTAACCTCTTAACTTATGAAAAAAACATACCTCGTAAGTATTATAGGAATTCTTATAATCATTGGTGCTGCGTGCACCCAAGAAGCCCCACAAGAAACTGACAAAATAATAAAAAAAGTGGAAGAGGCACAACCAATTAAAATTGGTACATTAGGTCCTCTTACAGGTGATTCAAGTATTGTGGGAGAGCCTATCAAACACGCTGTAAACATGGCGATAGAAGAAATCAATAGTCAAGGAGGCATCAACGGACGACCCATTCAAATAATTTCTGAAGATGCTAAATGTAATGGAAAAGATGCTGCAAGTGCCGCACAAAAACTAATCAATATAGATAATGTAAAACTAATCATTGGTGGAGCTTGTAGTGGAGAGACACTTGCGGCAGCCCCCATTGCAGAAGAACATAGTGTTATTATGATTTCACCCGCCTCAACCGCGCCCAGCATCACAAATGCGGGGGATTATATATTTAGAAATATGCCCTCTGATGCACAAGGAGGCACACAAATGGCACTGGAAGTTATAAAAAAATACAAAAACGTTGCCATTGTGTCTGAACAGACAGATTTCAGCCAAGGACAAAAAACAATTTTTAATCATGAATTCCAGAAACTAGGTGGATCAATAATGGTAGATGAGGATTTCGCTAAGGAAGCCAAAGATTTCCGAACAATATTGTTGAAAATAAAAGTAGCCGGTCCGGATGCAATCATCATAAATGCCCAGTCAGCCGCCACTGGCGGAACATTTATTAAACAGCTATCCGAACTTAATCTTACATATCCACTCTACGGTACTATGCCCCTCGCAAGTCAAGATGCCCTTATTATTGCCGGGCCTGCTGCCGAAGGGATGGTAATAATTACCACCCCCGACCTCAATAAAAATAACAAACAGACCACAGACTTCCTCACAAGATACAGAAAAATCTATGGCGACCCAAGTTATGAAATAGTCGTGGCTGCTGCGTATGATAATGTATATTTATTAAAAGAAGCGATAGAGGCTGTCGGACTAGACACCGATAAAATCCGTGACTACCTATATGACCTTAGAGATTATCACGGACTTATTGGCACGTATGGATTTGATAAAAATGGAGATGTAGAAAATATAAAATTTGTTGCCAAATATGTGAAAAATGGTGAGGTAGTAAGCACAAAATAAATATTCCCAAAGGACAAAACTTGAGTCCTAGCTTGGGTAAATCAATAAAACATCTTAACTTATGAGAAAAACCGGGGCTGGCACAATTTGGGGTAAAAAACACTACAACATTCCGAATTTATCTCAGTATCACTTAGAGCCCACTCCTTTTGTTGTAGATGCCATTCCTTTTTTAAGGGAAAACGATATCAAAACAATCCTAGACGCTGGTTGTGGACAAGGTCGAAACAGCCTATACCTCAGAAAACAAAACTTTGAAATTACCTCTATTGACGCTTCAAAAGAAGCTTGTGCATTAACAAAAAAACTTTTCCAAAAACATAATTTGGGACTATCACTTATCAATTCTGAACTTCAAAATATTCCTACAATACGTTCAAATAGTATTGACGCCATTATCTGCGTTACTGTTCTCACCCATATACTTGATCCTGAGATTGTACTCAGAGAATTCTATAGGATTTTAAAACCTGGTGGAATATTAATAGCAGACTTGGCAAATACGAAGGATTCAACGTATCCAATTATTTCGAAATCCGGCATACCTCTAGGAAAAAACGTTTTTCTAGAAGGAGATACGAATGTAAAATATTTTGAAGATTCCGAGGATGTAAAGGCACTTTTTCACAAATTCAAAGTTTTATCTACACAAGATATTACTTTTGAAGAACCTCCTCACCCGGGATCAAGACAATACAATCATATTCATTCATCTTTTGTTATCACTGCACAGAAACAGAAATAGTTATATGGTCGGCAATTCTTTGGTTTAAAGATAATTTTAGCTTAAACAGAACAAAAAACACACCCCACTGGATGTGTTTTTTGTTTGTGCTATACTGTTAGTAATTAGTAAATAATAACTTGTAACTAGAATAAGGCACTAGTTACCAGTTACTAATTACTAGTCATTTTGATGCTATGCAAACATTCCTACTCACTATTCTGACAATACTTCTCATTGCCGCACTTGTCGGTTTATTTTTTCTATATAAAAAATTACAAGAACTAAATAAACCAAAAGAAAGTGATCAAAACATGTTTATGCTCTTGCAGCAACAAATGCAAGAACTAAATAAAACAATGGATAACAAGATGAGTGAGACTCACAAAGCAATGGGGGAGACTCAACAGTCAATTAATAAAACTATTCAAACACAGTTTGCACAAAGCAGTAAAATAATTACTGACATCACAGAAAAACTTACAAGCCTAGATAAAACAAACCAACAAGTAATTAATTTTTCTGAACAACTTTCAAACTTAGAAAAAGTTTTGAAAAGCCAAAAACAAAGAGGGAATCTTGGTGAAGCAGGTTTACAATTAGTATTAGAAAACATGATGCCACCGGGCAGTTTTGAATTACAACATCAATTTCCTGATGGAGATACAGTGGACGCTCTTATTATTACCAAAGATGGTACTATCCCTGTGGATGCCAAGTTTTCTCTAGATAATTATGAACGACTGGTGCACGAAGATGATGAAAATGTAAGAGCAAAATTGGAAACAGAATTTAAAAATGATTTGAAAAAACGAATTGACGAAACAGCAAAATATATAAAACCAAAAGATGGTACGCTTGATTTTGCATTCATGTTTATTCCTTCTGAAGCAATTTATTACGACTTGCTTGTAAACGAAGTTGGTGCCGTAAAAGTAAACACACGTAATCTTGTTGATTATGCATTTAATGAGCGCAAAGTAGTTATAGTTTCCCCAACAACATTTGCTGCATACTTGCAAACAGTATTACAAGGACTTAGAGCTTTCAAAATAGAAGAGGGAGCAAAGGAAATTAGAAAAAATGTAGAGATGCTCGGCAAACATATTAATGCATATGAAGATTATATGAAAAAAATGGGAGTAAGCATGAGCACCACAGTAAATCATTATAATACTGCTTATAAAGAATTAGGAAAGATTGATAAAGATGTAGTACGTATAACAGAAGGAGAACGGTCTATCGAACCTGAAGTACTAGACAAGCCACGCCTTGACAAAAATGATTAATCATAGTATAATCCTGCCACTCTCACGCTATTGGTAATATAACGGTTACCGGTGGTCAGACAAGTTAATAGTAAACGTTAATAGTAAAAATTTATGCCAATTCTACGAAATGCAAAAAAAGCTCTTCGTCAATCAAAAAAACGTGAAGAAGAGAACAAAGTAGTCAAAAAAGCGTACAAAAAAGCTTTGAAAGATGCTCGCAAGGGTGTTGAAGCAGGTGCCAAAGATTTGGAAGAAAAGCTAAAACTTGCACAAAAAAAGCTTGATAAAGCAGTAAAAAAAGGAATTCTCAAACAAAACACTGCGGCACGCTACCTTTCTAGACTTATGAAAAGTGTGAAAAAGGTTGCAAAGAAGTAAAAAACTACGTACAATAAATCCAGCTACTTAAGCTGGATTTTATTATTTTAAATATTTTTATGAATGAAACAGGAAAGGGTCGTGAATTCACTATGGCTAAGGTAAAAGAAAGTAGAGCAAGGCCGGATGAACTTGTACCTATGCCAGAAGACAGTCACTTTAGACAACTAATTGACGAGGAAGGCGGGGAAGATGATATAGAAGACATCAAATCTAAATACAAAGAAATCGCCCGAGAAGTAGTTTCGCGTATTATTTTTTCTATATTAGAAGAAAATATTGAGCAAAAATCAGCAGAGCAATTAGGCATAAATAAAGAACAGCTTAAAAACATAAGAACGGCATTTCTTAAAGCTGAGTCTGGAGACCCAGAAAACATGGATTCTGACATTGAACAAATTTTGTCAACCGAGGCACCGGAAGTGTCTAAAGACCAATTTGATAATTTCATAAATCTTGTTGAAATTGGCACTGATCCAAAAACACAAGAAGTTATGTTAGGCGTTATAGGACAGCAGATAGAACAAGTAACACCTTACCTTCTCAAACGTGCAAAAATTGAATACGATTTGGAAAGAAGACAACTCCTAGATCCAAAAACAGGAGCGCTCAATCAAGATGGAATAGAGGCTCGTTTTCAAGCAGAAGCAATTAAACTCAAAACAATTTCACCAGAGGAAGGAGAAGACACGACAGAAGAAGAAGATACAGATGAAAGATATCTGTTATTATTTGAGTTTGATATTGACGATTTCAAAGCTATAAATGATGATCCAGATAGAGGTCATGGTGTAGGAGATGAGATACTAACGGAAATTGTACAAAATATAAAAAGATCATTACGCCCAGGAGACGCTGTTGGAAGACGTGGTGGAGATGAATTTAGCGCACTTGTAAATGATGTAAACGAAAAGGATATAGACAAAGTAAGACTTAAAATTTTAAATTCTATTGGCATAATTAGTGATCGTGCAGGTGGCACCATATCTGTTACAGGAGCTGTACGAAAAATAAAACATGGTGAAAAAACAACCTATAAACAAGCTAGTGAAGACGCTGATGTGGCTGGAGCAATTGCAAAAGTTTTAGATAGCGGCAACTTGGTTGAATTTCCATTAAACGTTAAAATTGATTCTACAGATGAAGCAGAAAAGCTACAATTTGCAGAAGCAATTGTTACTCGCCGTGCAAAAAGAGAAAAAAATCGTTACAGACAACAAATGGAGAAAGAACAAGATGGTGAACGATTAAAAGCTCTACAAAACATGATCAAACTTGTAGGTAAACGAAATAAAACAGACGTAGAGTTAGAGCTAGAGAAAATGAAAGCTCGTTATGGTATTTACGAAGATATATTAAAGTAATACTGAGCTTACAAACACATCAAGCATTACAGACTGGTCTCCTTGACCAGTCTTTGTTTTGATATCAAGTTGAAGAAGTTTGTCGTAAATAGAAGTAAGTTGAGAAATAGAATATCGTTTTACAAAAGGAATAGATTTTTTCACTACAAACGGATGAAGTCCCAGTTGCTTTGCAAGCACATCACTACGTGGATTGTCTTCACGATCAAACACATCACGAAGCTCAAGCAATATTCGAAACTGACGTAAAATCATAGCAAAAATATATTGCGCATCTTCGCCCTTAGCATATTGTTCGCGAATCATTGTATAAACTTTTTTAGTTTGCCCAGCAACTATAGCATCTACTAAATTGAAAATATTATCATCCTGTTTTTCATCAATAAATAATTGTACATCTTCAGGTGTAATTTCTTTGTCAGCATATGAAATGAGCTGCTCTATAAGGGAATGTATAAACCATGAGTCTCCTACATTATTTACAATATATTGAACTGCACCAGGATTAATTTTGCCACCGCGCAATTCTATTTCTTGTTTTATCCAACCACCAAGTTGAATACCTTTAAGCTCACCGAATTCCTGTGCAAATTTTTCCTGCGCAAGCAATTTATAAAACTTCTTAGCAACATCAGTCTTTGGTTTTCCACCGCCTTCCCAAAAAAGAAGGATGGTATCCTCAGAAATCTTTCCCGCCTTCACGCGTTCAAAGATTTCTGTTTGTAAGTCTTTTTTCCCTGTAGCCGTAAGTAAATTTTCTAATACAACCATACGTTTTTCTGCAAGAAATGGACTTGCCAAAACTTGCTCGAGAACTTTACCTAATTCTTCCACTGCACAATCCAAAATTGCCACATTCAAACCCTGTGGATCACGATCTACCTTAAACTTCTCAACCATTTTTTTCAGTTGCTGTCGACTACGAAATGTATCTGACCCGTGGAGAAATATATTCATAAATATTATTTTAACTTCCCCCACCTCTTACCAACTTCTACATGCACATCAATTGGCACGCGAAGTTTTGCTACATTTTCCATTTCTTCTTTTACCAACTTCGCAACATCATCTGCCAAATCTTTTTTTACTTCCAAAACAATTTCATCATGAACCTGCAAAATCATTTTTATATCATCGCGCCGTACGGACAAGTCGCGACTTGTCCCTCCATTATCCAACTTTTTTTGCACCGCAATCATCGCCATCTTCATCAAATCAGCCGCTGTTCCTTGCACAGGCATATTTATTGCCATTCGCTCTCCCGCACTTTTCAACATATAATTTCCACTCATAAGTTCAGGGATATATCTACGGCGACCAAACAGTGTTTCTACATACCCATCTTTTTGTGCATTTTTGAGTGTGTTATCCAAATATTTTTTTACCTGACTAAATCCTTCAAAATATTTTTTTATGAATTCTTTTGCTTCCCAATTTGTAATACCTGTTCGTGAAGCCAAACCAAATGCACCCATTCCATAGAGTACTCCAAAATTAACTCCTTTGGCAGCACTACGCATTTCCTTTGTTACATCTTTTAGATCCACATTATTAATAACAGCAGCAGTAGCAGAATGAACATCTTCACCACGTTCAAAAATTTCTATAAGTTTTTTGTCTTTTGCTAGAGACGCAACAATACGTAATTCAATCTGAGAATAATCTGCAACAACCAAAACATTTCCTGGTTCAGCCACAAATGATTCACGAACTTTCCTACCAAGATCTGTTCTAATAGGAATATTTTGTAAGTTTGGTTCTGAACTTGAGAGCCGACCAGTTGTAGTGACTGCTTGGTTAAAACTTGAATGAATTCTACCTGTCTTCTTATTTACCAAGCCAGGTAATACGTCTATATATGTATTACGTAACTTTTCTAATTCACGAAAATCTTCTATGTGCTCAATAATGGGATGTATTTCACGTAGTTTTTCAAGCTCACTTGCTGCAGTTGAGTATCCTGTCTTTCCTTTTTTAATTCCTTCAGTTGGTAATTCCATCTTTTCAAATAAAATCTCACGCAACTGCACTGATGATGCAACATTGAATTCTTCGCTCGCTTCTTTGTAAATCTTCTTTTGTAATTTTTCAATTTCTTTGTGAACTTCATCTGATAAGCCACCCAGCATCTTACTATCAATGGCTACACCATTCAATTCCATATCTGCCAAAACAGGTACAAGTGCCATCTCTACATCAGTAAACAATCCCAAATCTTCTGAATCTTCAAGTTGCTTCTTGTAAATTTCATACACATCAAAACTTATTTCCAACTCTCGTGCCACGATGTTTGGATCCACTCCAAACAAACTTGCCTGATCAGATCCTGCAGGTAATTCACGACCGAGCTCACGCAAAGCAATCGCTTTCAAATCATGCGCTCGTGTACTTGAATTTAAAAGGTATGACGCGATCATGGTATCAAACAACTGGTTTGAAAGTTTGAAAGTTTGAAAGTTTGAAAGTGTTTTTACAAGCTGCTTCATATTATGCCCCACGATCGTCTTCTTCTTATCTTCAAAAATCTCAAACACTTCTTTACTTGGTTTTTCAATATAATAACTTGATTGTGATGTTACAAAAACAAACCCAACCAATTCACTATCCAAAACTTTCTCGCCACTCAAGACTTCTTTGACTGCAATAACTTTTTCTTTTTTTAATTCATTTATAATTTTTTCAATGTTTGATTTATCTGCGGTGATTAATTTTTTACCACGAATGTTCTTCTTTGAATCACCACGTACGGGTCGGTCGCGACCGACCCCTTCGCCTTCATTACCTGGAATTCTCTTCACCAAAGAATAAAATTCAAACTTTCTAAATAATTCTGTTAAGCTATCTCGATCAAATTCATGAACCTCACATTTTTCCAAATCAAATTTTAACCCCTTCACATCTCTACGAATCGTTGCGAGCTCCTCACTCATAAATGCATCATCTTTTCCATCTTCTAACTTTTTTATAACAGAATCTTTAATTCCCAAATCATTTAATTTTTTGATCTTTTTATAAATATCTTCTATACCGCCAACTTTTTCAATGAGTTCCTTCGCAGTCTTCTCACCGACACCACGTACACCCGGAATATTGTCTGAACTATCTCCGCGCAAAGCTTTGTAGTCCACAACCATTTCTGGGCCAAACCCAAATCGCTCAACAACAGCATCTTCATTATATAAATGAAAATCAGACATTCCTTTCCTCAAAAGATAAACTTCTGTTTTGTCATCATCTACAAGCTGGAGCAAATCCATATCACCAGAAACTATAATACTTTGTACTGATTTTTTTTCTTTTTTTATTTGTTCAGCAACAGTCCCTATAACATCGTCTGCCTCAAACCCTTTTTTCACATAAATTGGAATATCAAAAGCCTCTACAACTTGATAACAAAGTGGTATTTGATCATATAATGTATCATCAGCCTTTACACGAGTCGCCTTATATTCTGTATAGACCTCATCTCGAAAAGTACCTCCAGCCACATCAAAACTCACTGCAATATAATCTGGTTTGAGATCTGCAAGTACCTTCAAAAGCATGGAGGTAAAGCCATACACTGCATTTACCATGGTCCCATCCTTAGCAGTAAGGGGTGGAATAGCATGATACGCACGGTGAATAAGCGCATTTCCGTCAATTATTACAAATGTTTTTTGTGATTTTTTAGTCATAATAGGTCTATTGTACCATATAAATTAAAGTTAAAATACCACCTCATATCATTGACAAGAAGTCTAAACCTTGCTAAAACAGATATACACATCATGGACCCACTTAGACAGGTGTACGAGGAAGGCACTGGTTTAGGTGTGGTGTAATACGTAAAGCCCCAAAGAAGGTGGTCAGGGTTTACCGCCCCAGAAACCACTGATGGTCGGGGTCTGCGCTGGGGGAGAAAGCAATAATCTCCCTCACGGGCTAGGGATCCGAGCAGATTGTGCCGTTCGAATCGGCCTCGCTTTACGTATGGACTCCATCTCACACAGGGGTTTCCGCCACAACCCGAACAGTGAGATGGAGTCCTGGTCCCTTCACTACCTTTTTATCATCCTAACGCTAGGATGTTTTTATTTACCTCCAAATATTGACTATTTGCTTAAAATCTCATATAATCTACCCGTCTTTAATTTATTATTTTTTAACCTTTACAAAGGTATGGGACTTACACTCCTCCTAATTGGCCCTGCAGTGCTCGCCATTGCCTACGGCCTCTACTTGATCCAATGGATCAACAAACAACCTTCTGGAAATGAACGCATGCAATCAATTGCACGCGCTATCCAAGAAGGTGCAAAGGCGTACTTGGGACGTCAATATAAAACAATTGCATATGTGGCAGTTGTGGTATTTATTCTTCTCGGCGTCCTTCTTACATGGACTACTGCAATCGGATTCCTTATCGGAGCAGTCTTCTCTGGTATTGCTGGATTTGTTGGTATGATTGTATCTGTCAAAGCAAATGTAAAAACAGCTCAAGCTGCAACACAGGGATTAAAACCTGCATTGGACGTAGCAGTAAAAGGTGGAACCGTTACCGGACTACTTGTCGTGGGGCTTGGACTTCTTGGAGTTTCAAGTTTTTATCTTATTACAAAAGATGTGCAAGCACTTATTGGCCTTGCATTTGGTGGAAGTTTAATCTCAATTTTTGCTCGTATTGGTGGTGGTATATTTACCAAGGCCGCTGATGTTGGAGCAGACTTAGTTGGAAAAGTAGAAAAAAATATTCCAGAAGATGATCCACGTAACCCAGCTGTTATTGCTGATAATGTTGGAGACAACGTTGGTGATTGTGCTGGAATGGCAGCTGACTTGTTTGAAACATACGCAGTAACTGCTGTGGCAGCCATGGTCCTTGGAAGCCTTACTTTCAAAGGAACTGATGCTGGAATTGTATTCCCACTAGTACTTGGTGGCATCTCTATTCTTGCTTCAATTGTTGGAACATTTTTTATCAAACTTGGTAAAAAACAAAACATCATGGGAGCACTATACAAAGGACTTATCGCAAGTGCTGTGCTTTCTCTTATTGGATTCTATTTTGCAGCAGATAAATATGCAGTTAGTTTGAAACTCGAAACAATGGATTTATTCTGGAGCGCATTTGTCGGAGTAGTACTTACTGCTGCTATGGTATGGATAACAGAATATTATACCTCTACAAAGTATAAACCTGTACAACAGATTGCAAAATCTAGTGAGACTGGTCATGGTACAAACGTGATTACAGGTCTTGCTGTCTCTATGAAATCAACCGCACTTCCTGTACTTATCATTGTAGCAGGAATGGTTATTTCACATAATCTTGCTGGTCTCTATGGCGTAGCTATTGCTGCTATGGCCATGCTTTCACTTACGGGTATCGTTGTAGCAATTGACGCATATGGCCCTATTACGGACAATGCTGGTGGTATTGCTGAGATGAGTGAACTAGGAGAAGATGTACGCAAAACTACTGATGCGCTTGATGCTGTAGGAAACACCACAAAGGCAGTAACAAAGGGCTACGCAATTGCTAGTGCGGCACTCGCAGCACTTGTACTGTTCGCCGATTATACTCACCAACTTTCTGATATTGGTATTAATACTACATTTAGAATTGATGATCCAAAAGTTTTGACCGGTCTATTTATTGGTGGACTTTTGCCATACCTCTTTGGTTCTATGCTTATGCAATCAGTTGGAAAAGTTGCAGGTAGTGTAGTAGAAGAAGTTCGCAGACAATTTCGTGAAATCAAAGGCATTATGGAAGGTCAGGCAAAACCAGACTATGCACGCTGTGTAGACATCGTTACCAAAGGTGCTATTAGTCAAATGATTCTTCCAGCAATGATTCCTATTCTTATTCCTTTCCTTGTCGGATATTTCCTAGGAGCTGCAGCTCTTGGTGGTTTACTCGTAGGAACGATCATCACAGGTCTTTTTGTAGCAATCTCAATGACCACAGGTGGTGGTGCATGGGACAATGCAAAGAAATTTATTGAAGATGGAAACTACGGCGGTAAGGGTTCATTTGCCCACGCTGCAGCAGTGACTGGTGACACTGTAGGTGACCCCTACAAGGACACAGCTGGTCCTGCAATCAATCCAATGATCAAAGTAGCTAATATCGTAGCACTTCTCATGATTGGGCTTGGATTGCTCAAGTAAAGAACAAAACACTTAAAAAGACCACGATTTCGTGGTCTTTTTTTATTTTCAAATTTCTCTTATTTTAGCCAAATATTTAGGCTTTACTCTTGACAAATATACAAAGATGTGCTAGACTGTGCGCATCGTCTAACCACCCTATGAGGGTAATATGAAGCGCACCAAGTTGGTGCTCTCCCTGGTGCTGGTGCTGTTCTCGTTCTCCAATGCCGTGATGGCTGGTGGCGCCCCTCCGAACTACGCGGGTCTGAGGAGCTACCACAAATCCATCATGGAGATGGCGGACATCGGCGCGCCTGCCGACGAAACCAACCGCTGTGGCTACTTCGTGCAGCTGCAGGCTGACATCTCCCAATGGTTGTGGGCACACTCCTATGTGCGCTCCAAGCTCGAGGGTCAGCGCAACCGCCTCCTCATGATCGTAGCGGTCAAGGAGTCACGTCAACTCGACCTCACGAACGCCGAGGCGCAACTGTCCAACCTCGCCAAGATCGAGCAGCTCAAGCAGAAGATCACGAAGATCGAAACGCGCCTGGCCAACCTACAGTCCTGGCACATGCTCGTCGGCGACAAGCGACACTACGCACACAACGGCTCGTTCAGCTGGTGCGTGATGTACATGGGCGACATGCTGGAAACCTGTCAGCCCGAAATCCTCGAGCCCGAATCGGCGCTCCACGTGCTCAAGAACCCAAGCCCCGAGTACCTCACGTACGGCAACGCACGCAACCTCTTCAACTTCCACATCTCCAACCATGCCACAGACGAGATGGGGGATGGTGAAGAGGGGAAGCTCGAACATCTCACCATGGCGGTGACGCTGAGCGATCCGGACACGTACAACATGCTGTCCAACTGCCATCTCGAGAACACCTGGGGTAACCCACTCACCATCATGACCAGCCCGGCTGTGTACCTCAACGGTGAGTACGGCGTGATGAGCTTCACCTTCTCAGACGGGTCTATCGAGATCGAAGCGAACTCGAGCGAGAACTTCCGACTCATCTGCGACTTCCTCCCGAAGGAAGAAGACGCACCTGAGAACCTGGTGATCGCGATCGGCTTCCTCGAGGAGCGCGACCTATCGCCTAAGGAAGCCATCAAGGCTATCGGCACAACGACCGGGACCGACCTCAACGTCTCCCCGCAGTTCTCGGTCAGCAACACCCTGATCCTGCTCTGACACCTTCCAAATATGCCACCTGCGTTCTGCAGAGTGGATCCTACAGCACATTTTATCCCCAAGGAGTCCCCGATTCTTCGTACTGAACAGTCGGGGAAGAATCAAAAGAACATCTTAATATAAAGATGTTTTTTTGTATAAAAATCATATTTTAACTCAACATTGACAAAAACAATAAAATCCTCTATATTATACCCCGCCTACGTTCTTCGAACTACGGCGGATAAACTATATTTTTAAAAAAATTCTATGGACCACAAAACTCAAAATCTAGATAAATCACAGGTTGAACTCACTATCACTGTCACGCCAGCTGAGTATGAAAAACATATGAAAAATGCTGCGACAAAAATATCTGAACGTGTGGCAATCAAGGGATTTAGAAAAGGAAAAGCTCCTTATGATCTTGTAAAAAAAGAAATGGGTGAGATGAAAATTATGGAAGAAGCTCTTGAAAAGATTATTCAAGAAAGCTTTTATAATGCAATTAAAAAAGAAGAAATCGAAACTATTGGCATGCCAGAAATTAATATTGAAAAATCAGCTCCAGGAAACGACATTGTCTACAAAGCAAAAGTAGCCCTTCTACCAAGCGTAAAACTTGCAGACCTATCAAATATCAAGATCAAAAGAAATGTAAAAAAAGTTGGAGATAAAGAAATTGATGAAGTACTTGAAAACCTCACCAAGATGCAAGCAAAAGAAACTATTAAAAATGACAAAACCACTAAAGAAGACAAGGTTGTCATTGACATGAATCTTTTCCTTGACGGAGTACCCCTAGAAGGTGGCCAGGCAAAAGACTATGGCGTACACTTGTCTGAAGAAGGTCAGCACATCCCTGGATTCAATGATGAACTAATTGGTTTGAAAAAAGATGATGAAAAAGAATTTGAAATTCCTTTTCCAAAAGATTATTACAACAAACAGCTTGCTGGAAACAAAGGAAAATTTAAAATCAAAGTAAAGGACGTATTTGAACGTCAATTCCCAGAAATTGATGAGGCTTTTGCAAAAACTCTTGGACAAGATAGTGTTGAAAAATTACGTGAATTACTAGGACAAAACCTCACTCACGAAGCAGAACACAAGGCTGATGAAAAGGCTGAAATTGAAATCTTTGATACATTGATTGAAAAATCAGAGTTCGATGAAATCCCAGAAGTTCTTATCAATGCTGAGAGACAAAAAATGTTCTATGAGCTCAAGCAAGACCTAGAAAAAAATGGTGTAACCATTGAACAATACATGGCTGACATCAAGAAAAAAGAAGATGAATTATTTGAAGATTTCAAAGAACGTGCTACTAAGCGCGCAAAAGCTGCTCTTCTCTCTCGCAAAGTTGCTGAGAAAAATAATCTTGATATTACTGATGAAGAACTTGTTCAGGAAATGAAAATTATGGAAGATACATACAAAGATCATCCAGAATATAAAGAAAATATCAAAAAACCAGAAGTAAAAGATTCTATCCGCAACATGCTTCTCAATAAAAAAGTTGTTGCATTCCTCAAAGATACTGTGCTAGAAGGTGGTGCACACGAATGTACACATGATCACGACGAAGAAAAAAAGAGTGATAAAAAATAAATCATTATGATAAAAATATTATCTCTAATTTTCATAATAATCTTAGCAGTCATAATTGTCCCTCTACTAATAACCCTTACCTTTGCAACACCTATAATACTTATAGTCAGTTTCTCTGGTAAAGATTCATACTTCACTAATGTAGGAAATAGTTATTCTGCTACGTACAAATGGTTTAAAAGAAATTTCATCGACGTAGTCACAGATATATTTACCTGGATATAAAAATAAAAGACGGGCGTGTGCTCGTCTTTTTTGTTATACTAAACTCAATATGAAAAAAATAAACATACGCGTCCTACCCCGTTCATCACGAAATGAAATCGTCGGTGAAATGTCTGATGGAACATTAAAAGTAAAACTTACTGCACCACCAGTTGATGGAGAGGCAAATAAAAAACTTATTGAGTTGCTTGTCAAACATTTTGACATATCTAAAAGCAAAATAAAAATCGTGAGAGGTCTCACGAGTAAAACGAAAATGGTTGTCATTTCGACCGAAGACGGAACGCAGTGAAGACGAAGTGGAGAAATCCCTTTCTTAAAACAAAATTTTCTTTAAGAGAGAGATCCCTCGACTCCGCTCGGGATGACAAACTGACCGACACTAAGGAAAATCTTCCCCACCCTTATTCCATGGATTACACCGTACGATACGCCACAAAGCTCTAGGCACTCCTACAAGGAGTCCTTTTTTCTTTATTACATCGTGTCCATATACACTACAAGTTGGGTGAAATCTGCAATATCCGTAAGGAAATCGTGATTTAAACCATCCATGATCAGGAGACAATGTCTTTTGATACAATTTTATCAAAAGAAGTACCGGAACACGAGGTAAGTATAAAACTTTTTTTAAAAATCGCTTCATAGAGCCTTTTTTTGGAATTAGTAAATTATGTTTTATATATAAAATCTATTTTAACCGTCTGATCAACTTACAAACAAAAAACCAATAGCCAATAGTTCATAGCCAATAGTTCTTGCAAAAATGACAAAACCTTATTGGCTGCTGGCTATGAACTATTGGCTAAAACAAGCTAAATATTTAAATTAGTAATTTAGTTTTCTTAAATAATGCGAGGATTTCTTTCTCAATTTCAGGGTAATCTTTGTTCAAAATACTTGGTTTAGCCAAAACACTCACTATATAGCCATTTTCCACCTTATTTTCTTTGAGAAGTAAACGAACAACCTCTCTCATTTGACGTTTTATTCGATTTCTCTTCACTGCGCTCTTGTGGATTTTCGTTCCTACTGCAAAACCAATCATGAGGTCCTGGGGTGAATACTTTCTACGTGGGTATTTTTCTGGATCAATCTTCCAAATTTTAAGTGTTATAAAGTCACCACCAACAAAACGCCCCTCATCAAAAAGGATTTTCCAATCTTTCATATGTCTGAGTCGATATTTTGGAGGTAACATAATATTTTATATACTGATTTCCGTATAATCCAGATTTACAGATACCACATCCGTAAATCTGGATTATCTGTATATCCGAATCTTACTCAAATTATATCACAAAACCTCGCTTGGCACGAGGTTTTTTACTTATTTTAGCGAAATTTTTGTCCGCTGAAGCTTCAAGGTAGGGGAATTATCGAGTCTTTCTCATGCGTTTTCCACTACGTTCATCACTTACAGTAAGTTGCTTACGTGCTTTTAGACGACGACGTTTGAGTACATTACGTCCGTCTTTTGTCTTCATACGTTCACGAAAACCATGACATTTGGCACGTTTTCGTTTCTTTGGTTGATATGTTCTTTTTGGCATATAAAATTCAATTGATTTACTAGCGGGAGCATTATACAAGATAGACTTAAAAATGTCAAGGCCTTATGTCAATTACTTTTAAGCCTTGGATTGTTATCCCCACCGTCCACAGTTTTTCCCCATGCTATACACTTTTGGCTTATTTTAGACCATTTTCTACATCATACATATGTGATAAAATGAAATAACTCTATTAAAAATTACTATATTATGACTAATCATGAAATTTGGCAGGCCGTGCTTGCAGAATTCGAACTATCGCTATCGAAGGCAAACTTCACTACATGGTTCAAAAGCACAGGCGTTGCCAAATATGATGGCGGTCATGTTGTTGTGTGTGTTCCAAATGCATTTACAAAAAGTTGGCTTGAAAAAAAGTATCACTCAAAAATTGTACAAATTCTTGAACGCGTAACTGGAAAACCAATTAGAAAAATTGAATACACTGTTGATAATGTAAAAAATATTGAAGAACAAGAATGTGCAACAACAGAAGAACCACAAATCTCAAGTGTTTCAACACCACTCTATTCTCCTCAACGAAAAAATTCCCTCGTACAACAATTTGGTTTGAATTCCAAATATGTTTTTGATTCTTTTATCGTTGGAAAAGGAAATGAACTTGCTCACGCCGCAGCACAAGCAGTTGCCGAGCGTCCAGGGGATGCATACAATCCTCTTTTTATATATGGTGGAGTTGGTTTGGGTAAAACACATCTCATCCAAGCGATTGGCCAGACCATGCTTGAGGCCAATCCACAAACGAAGATTCTTTATGTTTCTTCAGAAAAATTTACCAACGAATTTGTTTCTTCTGTAAAAGAAGGTCGCGCAAAAGAATTCAAAGATAGATATAGAAATGTTGATCTACTCTTGATTGATGACATTCAATTTATTGGCGGCAAAGAACAAACACAAGAAGAGTTTTTTCACACATTCAATGAATTACACCAACAAGGAAAACAAGTAGTGATGACAAGTGACCGACCACCAAAAGCAATTCCAGCACTTGAAGATCGTTTGCGTAGTAGGTTCGAGTGGGGGATGATTGCAGACATTGGTGCACCTGATTTAGAAACACGCATGGCAATACTCGAACAAAAAGCTCAAGAAAAAAACTTTGCTATTGAAAAAGAATTTATACAACTTATTGCAACCACCATACAAAGTAATATTAGAGAACTAGAAGGAGCGCTCAACAAAATGATTGCATTCCATGAATTAAAAAATGTAAAACCAACAAGAGAATCTATCAAACAACTCCTTGTGAGTTTCGAAGAACAAAGTATGCGACGCTCGCTTACACCACGAGAGATGATACAAGAAGTTGCAAGATACTTTGATATACAGATTGACGATGTACTCGGAAAAAGTAGAGAAAAACGCCTGGCTTTCCCGAGACAAATTATAATGTACTTAATGCGCGAAGAACTCAAACTATCTTATCCAAGCATTGGAGACGAGCTTGGAGGAAGGGACCACACAACAGCAATGCATGCACACACAAAAATATCTACAGGATTAGAAGATGACCTAAAATTAAAACAAGATATAGAACTTATCAAACAAAGATTGTACGCAAACAGTGTATAAAACAAACACAAACCCTGTTCACAAACACTGGACTTCTCAACACTAATCCACAGACAATACAAAAACAAAAAGTTACACACAATTCATCCAAAACAAACATAACACATTACCAACAACAGACAATACAAAAACAAAGCTAATCTAAAACAAAAAAAAGACATATCCACACTATCCACACCCCCTATTACTATCAACTGTTTTAAAAAATATATAGAACCATAAACCAACACCGAAACATTTATCCACTCTAAATTATTAAAACGACGTATATGAAATTTACATGTACAAGGGAAAATCTAGAATATACCCTTGACCTAGTAAGCTCTCTTGCGAGCAAGCACAACAACCTACCTATCCTCATGAACGTACTTCTAAAAGTAAGCGAAGCGGGTGTAGAGGTGAGTGCAACAAATTTGGAGGTGGCAGTTAAAGCACATTTGCGTGCAAAAGTGGAAAAGCCAGGTTCGTTTACTGTTCCTGCTAAAACACTTTCTGATTATATTCATTTACTTAGAAATGAACAAGTAGAGCTTGAACTAGAGGAAAATGAACTTGTTGTGACATGTGGCAGCTCTAGTACAAAAATTAAAGGCGCTCCGGCTGACGAATATCCTGTAATTCCAGATGTAGAAGAATCTCATGCCTACACACTTGGAGTTGATGACCTGCGAGATGGTATATCAAAAACAGTAATTGCTGTTGCAAAAAATGAAATTCGTCCAGAGCTTTCGGGAATGTATTTAAGTTTTTTGGGAGAGAGATATGAAGGTCTTGTTCTGGCAGCAACAGACTCATACCGTTTGGCTGAAACAAGAGTTCCTCTTAAGCAGGGACAAGATAAAGAGGTGAGTGCTATTATTCCTGCGCGTGTTGCTTATGAAATGGTGAGATTGTTACAGCTTGGAAAAAATCATGAAGGCGAAGAACAGGTTCGTTTGTGGATTGGAGATAATCAGATTGCGATTCGCTATGATAATTTTGAGATGACAAGTCGTCTAATTGATGGAAAATACCCAGACTATACTCAGATTATTCCAGATGAATTTAAAACAAAAGCAATTTTCCCAGTTGATGTGATGGTAAACAAAATAAAAGCAGCAAGCCTTTTTACAACCACTGGTGTAAATGCAGTTAGCTTTGACCTTAATGCTTCACAAAATACAATTGGTGTTTCGTCTTCTAGTACTCAAGCTGGTGAACACAGCTCCGAAATAGAAGCTAGTGTTGAGGGTGAAGAAAACTCAATACTTTTAAACCACCGTTATGTTCTAGATGGTTTGGGGCACATGGATACAGATGAGATTGAGTTTAATGTGAATAGTGCGGATGCACCGTGTTTGTTCAAACCAAAAGGGCAAGAAAATTATTTATACATTGTGATGCCTATTCGACAATAAAATTTTTTAAAACAAAAACGGGTCTGATGACTCGTTTTTTTATTTGTATTTTTTAAATTGATTTTCCACTTCGCCAGGCCATGTTGAATAATGTTCGATATGTTTCAACAATACCCGCAGATTCAATAATGGTTGAAAATATTTGTTTTTTTACAGAAAAAATAATTAAAGTATTTCCATATATCATGTTATCTGTTTGGAAGAACCTTCCTTCATTTCTAATAAAACGCAATTGATGGTTTTGGTTATGTTTCTTGAGTCTACGATAGTATTTACGAGTCTCATGGTCGTCATTGCCAATTTCACGAATTGGGTTTCGTGACCGTTTCATGGTTTCATGAAAAAAATCCACTACTTCATTTTCAAATGTTTCAGAGGCGTCTTTTAGTGAGCCATAAATAAGAAGTTCTTCATCAGGGTGGGTGGATAAGTACGTAAAAATACCGTTATATACACTTCGTACTCCTTGTATACCTTCTGCGATTTTTATATTTGGTTTTTCCGGATCAACATTATAAATTGCTTTAAGTGAGGGGAGAATGTCGTCTACATATCCTTCTTTTATTTTTAGATCACTACGTAGACGTTCTGGTGTTTCAGCTTTATATAGTGTTTTAGTTTTACGTTTAGTTTTACTTACAAGCCCAAAACGCTCGAGATCATCAAGAAGTAAATACACTGTTGGCCGTTTGAGACCAGAATTTTTTGAGATATTTAAGACGGTGTCTACACCAAGCTGGAGACAAGTAAGATATACCTGCGATTGGTTGTTAGTCAGGCCTATTTTTGTGAGAGTCTTTATAAGATCCATAAGTGTTTGTATTTTATGTTAAATACTAAAAAATGTCAAGTTTTTTAACAACATTTATTTTTGTATTTGGCTCTGTTTAGCTATATATTTTAGAAAATGTTTTGATTTTGATGGTATCATTGACATTTTCTTTAAAATGTAGTAAGATTAGTTGTTTTATTTATGTAAAAAATAATATGATCACAAAACAAAAAGTAAGTCAGTTTTTTGAACAACCCCGTGGCTTTTTTGCGCGCTTTGTACAGGTAATCATTATTACTTTTATTTTGCTATCAGTTGTAGCTTTCCTGGTTGAGACTTTTTATTCATCAATACTTCAGTCAAATCAAAAAGAGTATTTACACCTGTTGGAAATTGTGGCCGTAACTATTTTTAGTATAGAGTACGCTTTACGTCTATGGGCTGCACCGTCTAGAGGTCGTTTTATTATAAATTTTTATAGCATTATTGATTTACTAGCAATTCTACCGTTTTTCCTTTTAGAATCAAATTTTGCATTTATTCGTGCATTGCGTGTGTTGAGACTGTTGCGTGCGAGTAAATTATTTCGTGTGGCAAAAATTATGAGACCAATTTGGGATGTAAGTAAAGAAAAGATGGTAAGCATTGTAAGGATCGTTCAGGAAAATGTAGTAAAAAATATTATCGTGATCGTGGTTCTTATTTTTGTGTACAAACCAATTCAAGAATTTGTAGGTAGTATCAATCCAGAATTTTTTGGGGATATTACATTTGCAACAAGCATCTTTGTATTGGCAGCAATGTTTGGGTTTTTCTCTCTTTCTTATAGTGATTTTAATAATGAAAAATTAGGAAACAGACTTTTGATTCATCTTACATCAGCAATGCTCATGTGGCCGATTGGTGTAATGTTTATTGTTATACAACATGTGTTGACGTTACAGATAGGTTCAACACCGACTCTACTCGTCGTACCAATGTGGTTTGTATATGGTGCTGTTGTGTTATGGGATTTTTCTAATGTTAAAAAGGTAGAAGAGCGTTTGGAAAAATAATATAAATGATGGTGTTCTTTACAATTTATAAAAAGTTTCTGTGGCAGTTTGTTTACTTAAAAAAGTAGGTAGGCTGTCACAGAAATCAAGAAACCAAACAAATCCATATGTAGGAGAACTAGATATGTCTAGAAACAGAACCTTACTCAGTGTTTCCTTTGCACTGTTCATCGCGGGGTTCCTGATCTTCACACTTCAACTGGATCAGACTCCTGAACAAGCCCTGAAGAATCTGCTCCAAACCCTGACGCTGGTAAGCTACGGCGGCTACCATTCAGGGACATGGGCTGAGACAGTCTATCTGGTCGCTAGCTTTGCTCTCGTATTGTTTCTCGGCGCAATCGCTGTTGAGCGGTTCCTCGAGTGGAGCAAGCGGGAGATCGACGGCTCAGGTAGTGTTCGTCGGGCAGACTATCTACTGGTCAATCCGATTGACTGGGAGAAGGTGGCTTCGGTCGCCGATCGTCTCAAGGTCCGTCTCGGTCGCCGGCCGTGTCTGGTCGTGGTCGTTTCAGAGTTTCTCGATGAGTTACCACTCCACCTTAAGAAGCGGGGCGTCCGGTTCATCAAGGGCTCGCTCCGATGCGACGCGACGTATCTGCGTGCTGGCGTCATGAAGGCTAAGGGGGCGTTCATTTGTCCCCCAACCTACAACGATCCTGTTCTTGCAGACCGGACAACCCTCGGGTACGTCCGAATCGTCGAGCGGATGACAGACGGACGAATCAAGTCCGTGGTAGAGGTGGTCAGCGAAGATCACAAGGTGCTTTTCGACAACCTTGACCACTCCGCCGATGCGCTCGTGTTTTTCGACCCAATCACCCTCGGTCGTGTCGTGTGTGAGATGATCGACTTTACGTCGTTGTGCAGAGCGCATGTGCGAGGTGCAGTTGTGCCACATGTCTATGACCCCTTCCAAGCGGAGGAGTTCGTAGCTCAAGGAGATAAATTGCAGTTTGAGGAATACACACATGAGGACGGTGGTTTGGTGAGGGTCATACTGCCGACCAATTTCGACGATCCGTCGCAATCGGATAACGCGGCGCATGCCGAGTTGCTCACCGATCGTGACGTGTTCATGCACAACTTCGTGTTGTTCCTGAGCGTCGAGTCGGCTGATCTGTTCGCCGGCCATGCAAACACCACGGCAATTTGCGCGGACCGAGTCGTGGCTGACAAGATGGTCGAGCAGATGATGGGCTGACACAACCGCGACCCCTCTCGATTACACGGGGCCGACGACTAAGATTTAGGATGGCGCAACACGCCAACATCAAATACAATACGGGTCCTCGGCACTACGCTGGGGGAGGGAGGACGCGATGTGAATTAGGAGCTCACGTCGCAAACCTCATTTATTTTGAAAATCGAAATAAGTGAGGTTCAAAAAACACCACATAGCGTGGTGTTTTTTTGTTTAGCTATAATATATTGTACCATTACTTATTCCATAGAGATATTAATTCTCTCGCTTTCTCTTACATCGCCACCAAGTACAATAGTTTGTGCGATGAGCGTGTACGATCCTGATCCCGGGTAATTTAACCAGTCAAGAATAATTTGATTGTTAAAAAGATTTGAGAAATCATCTGTGCCGGTAATAAATTCTGACTCACCACCATCTTTTTGATAATATAATTTTACTTCTTCTATTTCATTTAATTTGTGGTGGTTGAGTGTAATACTTAGAGGGAAATCATCAGAAGATAAATTTTCGTAGTTTGCCCCAAATGATACTCCCGCAGGAATAGGATTTGCGTCTAGTAAAAATTTTACTTCTTCTTCTAGTCTGTTGCCCACATCATCCTCAACCATAATCGTTAATGTGTGTTCACCAGGGTCAATGTTGTTTGCAAAATAATTTAGATTAAATGGATGACTGTGTACCACATCTATATATTTACCATCGAGTCTGTAAGTCACTTTTGAAACACCACGAGGAGCAGTTACGCGTATGTCAGTATCAATTTGTCTTGATGTTAGGATTTGTCCTTCGTATGGATATACAATTTCAATATTTGGAATTAGTTCAAGAGAATGAATATCGTCATATTCAGTAGGCGGTTCATCAAAACTCATATTCCAATCCGGGTCTTCTTCTTTTTTGCTAATAATCCATTCTTGTATACCCGTTTCCCATCCTGAATATTGTAGATCATCTTCTGGTTTTTTTGGCGGGTTACCACGAGGATCGTCTTTCATTACATAATGAAGGATAGAATGTGGTTGTATAAATGTTTGTTCTTCTATATATTTTTCTGGTGTTGAGCTTGTTGCTATTTTACCTGTTACCTTGTCTACAAGGAGTGTTACTCCACCACCTGATGAACCTTTTAGTATTCCTTTTTCCGCATCATTTTCTGGTGCTTCTGGAAATGATTCAACTGATGAATCAGCCAAAGCTTGCTTCATAAAACTATTCCACATAGGTGCAGCAACTCTACTACCACCATATCCTCGTTTCATTGGAGTGTTATTTGTGTTACCCGCCCAGACACCGGTTACTAGACTCGGTGTGTATCCAACAGTCCATGCATCCACATAATTATTTGTTGTTCCTGTTTTTACCGCAACTGGTCGTCCAGGAAGTGTGAGTATACCGCCTGCTCCAAACATATATGCACGTGCCTCGTCATCACTCAAAACATTAGAAATGGTCGCAGCAATTTCTGACTCTAGTACACGTTCACCTTTTTGTTTTTTCCATTCTTCAAGTATTTTGCCTGTGGCATCTTCTACTTTTAGAATGCTAACTGGTTCGTGTCTAATACCATTATTAGCAAAGACTCCAAACGCACCAACGTGATCGATTAGTTTTACTTCACCACCACCAAGAACAAGCGTAAGGCCAAAATCATTTTCATCTTCAAATGTAGAGTATCCAAGGCGTTTAGCAAAATCAATAGCGTCCTTGTCACCAACTAAATATAATGTTTTTACGGCAGGAATATTTAGCGATCCTTGGAGTGATTGTCGCATGGTGAGTGGACCATGTTCAGTTAGATCATAATTTTTTGGAATATATGGTTTTCCTGATACTGCAAAATTTGTTAGCGTGTCATATAGAATTGTGTCTGGCGTGTATCCTTTTTCAAAACTTGCAGTATATACAATTGGTTTAAATGAGGAACCTGGTTGACGTTTACCAAGCGTTGCGACATTAAACTTACCAGATATCTCATCATCAAAAAAATCACGTGAACCAATCATACTGAGTATCTGACCAGTCCGTGGGTCCATGGAAAGTAGAGATACATTGTCTGCCTCAGCTTCCAAAAGTTTTTCATCCGCCTCTTCTCCAACAATACGTTCTGCAATTTCTTGTTTATCCCAGTCAAGTGTTGTGATAACTTTTAATCCACCGGTTTCAACAAGTGCCTCTCCATATTTTTGTACCAATTGTTCTTTTACATAAAGTACAAAATGAGGTGCTTCAATATCGTGGAATGTTTGTTGTATTTCTAGTGGTTCAGCTTGTGCAGAATTTTTTTCTTCTTCAGTAATATATCCTTCATCATACATGCGACGAAGTACAAAGTCGCGTCGTGTTTTTAGTGCATCAGGATTGTTTAAATAATATGATGGTGCTTTTGGTAAACCAGCCAAAGTAGCACTCTGAGCTAGTGTGAGTTCACTAACATGCTTATTAAAGTAACTTTGTGCAGCTGACTCAATTCCATAATTGGTAGAGCCGTATGGAATTTCATTAAAATAGATTTTTAAAATTTGGTCCTTACTATATTTTTGTTCGAGTCTTATTGTCAAAATAATTTCTTTTATCTTTCTGTTGTATGATCTCTCTGTACTGAGAATAGCATTTTTAACAAGTTGTTGTGTTAGAGTGGAGGCTCCGCTTCCAACTCTTTTTTTGGTAAACATACCAACCAATACTGAACGCATGATCGATAGCGGCCGAATGCCTTTGTGTTCATAAAATGCCGTATCTTCTGTAGCCACTACACCATTTATAATATGTTGGGGAACATCCTCTAGCTCTACTATAGTGCGTCGTTCGTCAGCAAAGATCTCATAGAGTATATGTTCACCTGTTCTATCATATATTTTTGTGCTTTGGGCAACCTCTCTATCTGTTAATTTATTTGGATCAGGTAGGTCTTTACTTGCCCATGCCACAAGAATAGTGGTAAACAAAAATCCGAGTACCACAAGTGTGAGTCCAGTGAGCAAAATAGGTTTTTTGATATTACGTTTTTTGCTGGAGCTCCCTGTTTTTTTGAATATTTTTCTGAGGAATAGACCTTTTGATCTTTTTTTCAAGTGCTTTTTAGGTCGATTCGGCTTGATTTTCTTGCTATTTTTGTTGGAAATATAGCCGTATGAGCGTTTTTGGATAGGAGACATAAAATAATTCGATCCTAATATACGAATAAAGATCCAAATGAACTAATTTTTCTTTGAATTACCCGAATATTCGAATAATTCACATATTTATTAGCATCATTTAGATCACTTTTTAATTGTATCAAAGTATTGACAAAATTGCCATTTTGTGATATAGTATTGCACCAGTGAAAAGAGGTACTTTAGAGTATCTTTTTTAGTTGGATAGGTCAGATAATTTAGCTAACTTAAGCCAAAATATGTTTTTACCCTTCAAAAAACGAATACACAGACAGATAGGCGAATTATCTATTGTTGTGGTTTTGATTTGGTCATTTATTATAACAAGTTTTGTACCACAAATCGTAGACGCAAAGACTTTTGAATTTGTTAATTTGACCAAGTTCTTCACTGTACATAACGTAGCAAACGCTGAAATATTACCATCTTTTCCAGAAATTGGCGATGTAGAGCCAAGAAATGTATTATGGACTGTCATGACTGCATATTCAAGTGAGGCTGCTCAGACTGACAGCACTCCTTGTATTCCAGCTGATTGGACATACAATTTATGTGAGCATTATGAAGATGAGGGTGCTCAAGATACTATTGCAGCAAACTTTTTACCTCTTGGTACAAAAGTCCGTTTTCCTGATCTATATGGAGACAAGATTTTTACAGTTCGTGATCGTATGAATGCCAGATATGGCAATGCCAGAGGAGATTTCTGGATGCCAGAGCGTCAATTAGCAGTTGATTTTGGTGTACAACGTGTAAAGATGGAAGTTTATTACAAATAAAATTATCAAGTATAAAACAAAAACCCACCATATTGGTGGGTTTTTGTTTGAGGTACGGGCGGGAATCGAACCCACGAATAGAGGTTTTGCAGACCCCTGCCTTACCACTTGGCTACCGTACCATTTCGAGTAAAATACTATCATATATCCCATTTTTTTTCAAGTTAGGCATGATTGATTTTTACTTATATTTTTAGTATAGTATAGTCTACCTATGAAAGTAAATTGGTACAAAATTCTACTTTATATGCTGCGAGGTTTGGTAAATACCAAGCGTGGTATTTTTTTTATACTTAATATATTTTGGAAAGGTGTTTTGAAATTGAATAATGTATACAAAGATAGTTTAGGATTTTTGTTGTATAAGGTGATTTTTTACACGAAGAAACATTTGAGGTTTTTTTCATTTGCAAAAAAAGAAAGCAAGCTTGAATTTTTTGGTCGTCGCGGCATGCTTCAAATTTTATTGTTTGTTGTTGTTTTTTCCATCATGTTGCCACACAGCAAACTGTACACAAAAGGATATGATGATGTGGCTGGCCGTAATTCTTTACTGTATAAAATAGTTGGTCCTGGTACTCAACAGTATGATCTAGATGAGATTACTCTTTCTGATAGTGACATAGATGTGACTACACAAGAATTGTGGAAACAGGGATCATTGGTTGCAGACCCATCATCTGGTAGTGAAAATATAATCAAAGGACCTCAGGACTTGTCTGCAATTTCTGTAGGTGGTTCTGCACTTACAAAACCCACCATTATGCCTGGTGTAGATGTGAGTGAATTTTCAGAAGGAACTGAGCCTGCGAAAACAGGAAGAGCTGACGCAATTAATTATACAGTACAGTCAGGTGATGTCATTGGAGTGATTGCTGAAAAATTTGGTATAAGTATCAGTACTATTTTGTGGGCAAATGATATGTCTGCTCGTTCATATATTCGTCCAGGACAAGAATTAGTAATATTACCAATGGACGGTTTGACATACAAAGTATCAAGTGGAGATACCGTATCAAAAATTGCACGTAAGTATGATGCAGACATGTCAGATATTATTAAGCATAATAAACTACAAAAAGATGGGGCTGATATTGTTGTTGGAGAAGTATTACTTATTCCTGGTGGAGAAAAACCACGACCAGTTTATACAGCACCTCGTTATACTGCACCTACACCATCTTCATTCAAAAAAATTGTTGCACCAGCCCCTTCAGTTTCTGCACCAGCGGGATCGGGTTATTTATGGCCAACCACTATTACATACATATCTCAGTATTATGGATGGCGTCATGGTGGGCTAGATTTGGCTGGGAAGACTGGGAGTCCTGTATATGCTACCAAGGCTGGTACGGTGCTTAAAGCACAATGTGGATGGAATTGGGGATTTGGTTGCTATGTTCATCTAGATCATGGTAATGGAATTCAATCACTTTATGCGCACGCGTCACAACTTTATGTATCACCAGGTGACTACGTGAGTCAGGGACAAACTATCATGGCGTCTGGTAACACGGGAAATTCTACCGGACCGCATCTTCATTTTGAGATTCGTATTAATGGTGTGAGGCAGAATCCTTTGGCGTATATACGTAGGTAGAGATTAAAAAAATAAATAAAAAACGAGCCGATAGGTTCGTTTTTTATATTGACGTGTAAGATTATTTGTGCTAGCTTGTAAGTAATAGAGTGCATGTTTATGTGTACTCACCATTACGAAGATGGGTGCGAGATGGTGCCGACGATTCTGTTGGTGGAGGGCGAATGCCCGACGTCGTTCGTGATCAAGGTTACACTCGAAGCCGCCAGGCGACGACGCGGTGTGGGGCGCATTCCCGTGATCACGGCAGACGCCGAGTCCCCGCACCTGTTCGACTACAGGGTGTTCCGGGAGGCGTTGCGTGAGACCTCGATCGAGTCCGTCCACTGGCTGAGCGGTTGGTTCTTGCGTGAGAGCGAGCGTACGGGCGCGGCCGGTCAGTTGCTCCATCACATCATGAAGGGTCTTATGGAGGTGTTCGACCCGTATACACAGCTGGTGGTGATCGTCGGTAACGCGCCGGTCCTGGCAGCCTACATGACCTTGGGTCTGGAGGTACCGCCCCCGCAGCCGTTCTCCGATGGGATGGTGGTGGAGTTCAATCCGTTCTCCAGTCAGTTCCAGCTCCATCGATCTGAAGAGAAGCACTAGTGTAGAACAAGGAGTTCCGCCATCCCGTGTTTGCTACCGCAAAGAACACGGGGGCGGGCATGGGATTTAGTTGACACCATTGAGGGTGTTTTTTGTTTGTCCGAGAGACGTGATAAATTGCGTCTTTATATATTTTTTATTCATTCTTCGATCGATATTGAAGTGCTTCGGCTACATGTTGTGTTTGAATATCTTCCACACCTTCTAGATCAGCAATTGTGCGTGCAAGTTTTAAAATTCTGTGATAGCCGCGTGCGGATAAATGCATTTGAGTTACTGCTTGGCGCAATAAATCAATTGACTCATCATTGAGTTTACAATATTTTTTAATATCCTTGTTTTTCATTTCACTATTTGAGGAGTAAGGAGTATTTTTCAATCTTTGTGTTTGACATTCTCGTGCAGCTTCAACTCGTTTACGAATTTTTTCAGATGTTTCAGACAGTTCACTCTGTGAAAGTTTTTCAAATTCAACGCGAGGGACTTCTATGTGCAAATCAATACGATCAAGCAAAGGTCCGCTTATTTTTTTCTTGTATCGATCAATTTGCATAGGACCACATGAACATGCTTTCCCAGGATCGCTTGCGTAGCCACAAGGACAAGGGTTTTGACTTGCGACTAATGTAAAGTTCGCAGGGAAGCTTATAGTGCCTTGTGCGCGTGATATAGTGACGATTCCATCTTCGAGAGGTTGCCTTAAGTTTTCGAGTACGATGCGTGGAAATTCAGGTAATTCATCTAGAAATAGAACACCTCTGTGAGCAAGAGATATTTCTCCGGGTCGTGGAAATTTACCACCGCCCACAAGTGCTACTCCAGAAGCACTATGATGTGGAGCGCGAAATGGACGTTCAGTAATAAGAGGTCTTTCTGGTGGGAGTAATCCAGCAACTGAATAAATTTTTGTTACTTCAATTGCTTCTGATGTTGTCATCTTTGGTAATATTGTAGGCAGTGTTCTTGCAAGAAGCGTTTTCCCTGACCCTGGTGGTCCGGAAAGTAAAATATTGTGTGCTCCACTTGCAGCAATCTCAAGAGCTCGCTTAACAAATTCCTGTCCTTTTACATGGGACATATCCATCTCATAGTTTGTTTGTTCGAACAACTCTTCAATTGAAATGTGAGGTAATGGGTGTATAAGGTCTATATCATTAAAATGATTTATAAGCTGACTAAATGAATCTACTGGGTATACGTCAATATTTGAAATGACAGAAGCTTCTTTAGCATTTATTTTTGGAACAAAAATTCTCTTGTATCCTTTTTGTGATGCAAATATAGCAAGAGGTAATATGCCATTAGTGTGTCGTAGGCTTCCATCAAGAGCAAGCTCACCAACAAAAAGAGCATCTTTCAAATTAAGATGCTCCATATTTTCAGTTGCAACATACATGCCTACAGCAATAGGAAGATCATAAGCAGACCCTTCTTTGCGCACGTCGGCCGGTGCAAGATTTATTACAATGCCGGCATTGTGTGGAAAATGTAATTCAGTATTTTTCCATGCAGTACGAATACGTTCTTTGGCTTCTTGTATGGCCGTGTCTCCTAGGCCTACAATTTTGAATCCAGGCCAACGTGGGCCAACATCTACTTCTACAGTTATAAGTGTACAGTCGAGTCCCAAAGCCGCTGCGGAGTTTATATGTGTAAACATATTGGTTTATTATAAACCCCCACACTACCCATTATTAATTTTTTTATATTATATCACGTCTTTGTTTTTTTTGTTTTGTTTATTTCTTGTAAGAAAAGAAAGCCAGCTCCTACAACAATCAGCATGTCAGCAATATTAAATATGGATGTGAATATTCTTAGATAGTCTATGGTGATAGAGAATAGAATACGATCAATAAAATTTGATAGAGCCCCAGCAATAATTAATATTGTTCCTAAATAAAATAAATTATTTGGTTTTTTCTTTTGTGTCCACCACCCAACAATGAGAATAATAATTATAGGTGTAAGTAGAAGAACAATCGGTTGGGGGAGTGGTAATCCAAATGCAATACCTGTATTTTTAAAATATTCCCAACCAATCCATGGTTTCCATAAATAGTATGATGCATCAGGATTTGATCGAGCAATAAATTTTAAAGTTTGATCGAGCAATAAAAAAAACCCACTAGATATCACAGACGTGATGATGTGGGTTTTGGTTTTCATACAGTTTAAACTTCTTGTGTAAGAGTTTTTTTGCAACTGACACATGCACCAGACGTAGGACGTGCCTGCAATCTTTTTTCTTCAATAGGTTCATCACAATATTTACACATTCCATATGAGCCTTCTTCCATATGTTTCAAAGCTTTGTTTATATCGCGAAGCATTTTTTCGAGTTGCATCTCAAGTGGTTTGTTTGTGAGATATTGTGTAATTTCTTGAGCATTTTCATCACTCTTATCTCCATATTCAGGGTAGGTTGCCTCAAAATCCCCCTCTACATTTGGGTTTTTTTTAGTAAACTTAGAAAGTTCATTCTCAAGTTTTGCTTTTTCAGAAATGAGAGTTTCTTTCATTGTTTGGATAAATTTTGGACTAAGTTTTGTTTTTGTCATATTTTTCAATCAATTAGGAGAGATTCTTCGTCGCCTTGGGGCTACTTAGAATAACAAGATATTCAATAGAATGTACCCATTATATAGAAAAATGTATTAAAAAGCAAGTGCTCGGTGATATTGTGGATTAATTAAGGTGTTTATTTTTAGTAAAAATTTAAAAAACCTCACTTACGAGGTCAGTTTTGATCAAATCTTAGCTTATTTTAAATAAAAAAAGGGCATCCAAAGCCCTAGGAATAATTATGGCTGGAGGCCCTTTAAGTATCCCAAATGCCGGTTTTTCTCAAGCTTTCTGAAGACTCATATGAGACCTCAGAACACTTGAGAAAGGCCAGGTTAAACCTGGGATATTCATCCTCGTACCGCTCAGTGGTGATTACCTCGGCGCCAGTCAAGGACGGTATGCGTCCGACCAGCAATTGAATGAGGTCACCAGTGTACGTTTGTTTGTTTTTGTGTTTGTTGAGCGATTTCTCGCTCAGATGAGCAGTAAACAAGGGTAGGCGACCGTATGCAATCAAGGATTGTTTACGGTCGTGATTTTTAAATGATCACAAATATATTATACCATGTTTTTGTAAAAGTGTCAATAGGGGTAATTCTACGCTAATTTTAGCTAAAAAGTGCTAGTTTTGGTAAAAATAGATGTATAATATAGTTTATACTTTTAGATTTTTATATAAAAAATTAATAGTTTATCCACAAAAGAGGGTACTTTTGCACATACTTATCCACAATGTATAGGATTTTGTATACAAATCTGATTGATTTAGGTGGAAAAGTCGGTGGAAAACCAAAAGAAATAAGAATTAAGGAATAAGAAGTAACTGTGAAACCTGGTTTTGCACAGATTTGGGTGGTTATACACGGGTTTATCCACAAATGTATAGGATTTTGTATACAATTATAGTTTTTTAGGTTTTTGCATTGACAAAAGAGGTAAAATATGCTATACTTTCTGGTCAAAAAATGACAATTTGTTCTTTATAATATACACTAGTAGTAGTTTCTATTGGATTATAGATTGTGCTTATTTTAGCGTAATTTGTAGTCCGGTAGGAACTAGGATAGGATCACCTATGTGGGTGTTTCCATACGCAATGTCGATCCAGACCCTTGGAAAGGGGTAACATCATGGCGACCTGTCGTTTCTTGTCCGCTTTCGGCCTCTCCCTCCTCTTCGCCCTCCTCGCGGCCAACACTTCCCCGAGCTGCAGCGAGCCCGTGCCCGTGGAGCAGCCCGATCACATGGGCAACGAGTGCGGCATCGAGTTCGAGTTCACGTCCTGCGGAGTCTCGGGACCGGAAGGTTTCTTCGAGTGCGTGATGCAGGAGGACGGAACCCTCCGACACGAAGAACGCTTCTGTGACGAGGGAACGTTCTGCATGGACGGCAATGGCTGCGTCGAGTGCTTCTCGGACGCGGATTGCTCGAACGGGACGTTCTGCAACATCAAGAACATGTGCGAATCGCCCAGTCCGGTCTGCCCGGAGGGTTCGTACTTCAATCCGGTCAGCGGAGACTGTGATCCGATTCCGGAGCTGACGTTGCGCTGGGAGCAGCCGTACACGACCTGGTTCATGCCGGGTAGCGACCAGTACGTCGCTCACGCGACCGTCTACTCGAACTCCTTCCACGACGTCACCGTCTCGATCGAGCGCATGATGCTCATCGCCTCGCGCGTTTCGTTCTACGAGAGCGTGGACACCTGCCGCATCGTCATCGACAACTACCACGTGCTTGAGTCGAGCGAGACTCGCGTGTTCTACGGAGACGTCGAGTTCAGCTTCGACAATCCCGAGACTGACGAGTTCGAGATGGCGGAGTTCACGGTGTACCCGGGCAGTCAGCGACGGTTCGAAATCCGTTGTGACATCCTGGGTGAGATGGAGCAGGACGACGAATTCATCGTCGGCTTCCAGAACGTCGACGACATCTTGGCGTATACTCACGAGTACAGTCTCTACACCGGCGAGTACGACCCGCAGACCGTGCTCGTGAACGTCACCCCCAACCAGTGGTCGTACATCCGCCGCTACTAGTATCCTACCCACGAGCCTGAACCTGGCGACGCCTCGCGTCGCGATCGGTTTGGCTCCTTGCCTCGTTCTTTTAGGCCGACGACGACGCTTCGCTTCCGCGATGCGCTCAAGCTCGGCCGTTCTCCATATGATTTTCTTGAAAAAGTAAGTCAGATGGTTATAAAAAATTCTTGCATAGTGCAGGGATTTTTTATTTGAAAAGTTTTTACTTTTGCGGTCACATGCTATACTATTGTATATAATATTTTATTAATGAGTACTACTTGATATAACATTGAATTATGAATACACCCAATTTTGAAGCATTAGAAAAATTTGATATCAAATCTCTACCAAATCTTGATGTGGTTACGCTTGCTGCACTTGAATTATTTATGTCACAGGGTTTGCCAACTCTTAATTTGGGAAATTATAAAAAACCAATGGTTGTAGGTAGTGTAAATGCATTTTTTACTGGAAAAATTTTATTTGAAAATGCTGAGGCCGTATTTGCCAATGAAAGTGACTATAAACAAAAGTTTGAGAATTATTCAGGTATTGATGGTGTGATTCTTGTTTCGGCATCTGGAAGTAAACACTCAATTGAGATGGCAGATTTTTTTAAAAAGAAAAAAGTAGAGACACGACTCCTTACTAACAATGTTGAGGCTCCGGCAAAAAAATATATTGATGAAGATAAGTTTTTTGTTTTTCCAAAAAATCGTGAACCATATACATATAACACCAGCACATACATGGGTATGATTTTGGGTCATACAGGTGAGGATCCAAAAAAGATTTATAATTTTTTGCATAAAAAAATAGACAAAATTATACCAAATAATTTTGCAGATTACGATTCATATTATTTTATTTTGCCGAGTAAGTTTGATGCGATTCGCGACATGTTCCTCACAAAGTTTGATGAGATTTTGCAACCAGAAGTTTCAGGACGTGTATTTACTGTGGATCAGTGTATGCATGCAAAAAATGTTATTCTTTCTCCCAAAGAGTGTTTTATAAGCTTTGATTACAAAAATAAGTATTACGGTGTGAAAGATGCGCGTGTACATGTGCCATTATCAAAAGATGCTGATTATGGAACTCTTATGGCAGTTGCATACTATATGATTGGTAAAATTCAATCACAATACCCTCCATATTTTCAGAATAATATTGAAGATTATATAAAGCGAGCAAGTAAGGTGTTTGGTTATGAATTGAAGGCGATTGTGGAGTAATACTCAATAATGATAAGACCAGTCACTTGACTGGTTTTTATATTGACTTTTTATCTTTTTTATACTAAACTCTGCTTACTAATTATATATACTATGTTATCACTTGGAATTGTTGGTTTACCAAATGTAGGGAAGTCTACATTGTTTAATGCTTTGACAAAAAGTAAACAAGCAGACGCACAAAATTATCCATTTTGTACCATTGAACCAAATGTTGGTGTTGTTGAGGTGCCTGATGAACGATTACTTCCATTAAGTACCACATCTGTCTCAAAGAAAATTATTCCAACAGCAATTGAATTCGTAGATATTGCAGGACTAGTAAAAGGTGCAAGTGAGGGTGAAGGACTTGGAAATAAATTTTTAAGTCATATTCGTGAGACCGATGCTATTATCCAAGTGGTGCGTGCTTTTGAAGATGGGAACATTACTCACGTTCATGGTAAAGTAGATCCGTGTGATGATAGTGAAATTATCAATTTGGAACTTATCATGGCGGATTGGCAAACAGTGAGCAAAAAATTGGAACGAGTAAAAAAAGATGCAAAAGGTGTAAAGGCAAAAGAGATGGAAAAAGAATTAGCCTTGCTTGAAAAATTAGATGCACAGTTGCAAGCAGGAAAGCCAGCACGTGATTTGGAATATGATGAAGATGAACAATTACTCGTGCGTGATTTGCACTTAATTAGCATGAAGCCAATTATGTATGTGGTGAATGTAGAAGAAGGTGGAGAGTGGAACGGCGAACTTGACGCTCCATATATTGTAGTGAGTGCAAAGATTGAAGCAGAAATTGCAGAGCTCGATGATGCTGATAAGTCTGAATTTATGAAAGATTTGGGAATGGAAGAAACAGGGCTTGATAAATTAATCGTCGCAGGGTATAAACTTCTTGACCTGGTAACATACTTCACATCAGGTGAGCAGGAGACAAGAGCATGGACAGTAAAGAGAGGAACTTGTGGTCCAGAAGCTGCTGGTGTGATTCATACTGATTTTATCAAAGGGTATATCAAAGCAGATGTTGCTAATTGTAAAGATTTTGCAGAAAATGGTGGATGGAGTGGTATTAAAGAAACTGGTAAGATGCAATTGGTTGGGAAAGATTATGAAGTGAAAGATGGGGATGTTATTTATTTTCATGTGGCGACGTAGGTGTAGAATATATATTAAAAAAACCGCTAGAGCGGTTTTTATTTTTATACTTTCTTAAACTTCCAAATCTCTCTACCCACATATTGTTTTGTTCTCCAGTACAGAAGCGAATCTACTCCTTTTGCTTCTCTTTTTTCTGGGCGTGGTGCAAGTGGTAGGATTTCAAATCCTATTTTTTTTATTTCTTCGAGACAGTTAACAGTGATCCATTTATTTTCGTGTCTAAATTTTGGAATAATAAATATAGCGACGCCATCCTTTTTTAGAATTTTGTGAAATGATCTGAAACTTTCAATATAGAGTTGAGCTAGTTCATTCGTTTGTTTTTTTAGGGTTTCTTTATTTTCATTACCTCGGAGCGGTTTGCCCATATAAGGTTCAGATACAATTGCGTTTATTGAATCTGGTTTGATCTGACCCAAGAGGTGTACTGAATCAGATGTATATAGATCAAAAGTTTTTGGTTCGAGATCGAATTTTTTTTGTAGCCATTCAACATTTTGTTTTGTGTCGTCAATTGCTTTTTGCGATATATCTGATCCAACTATATTTTTGAAACCAAGTGAAAGTGCTTCGGTAAGTACTGTGCCAGATCCACAAAATGGATCTAGAAGTACATCAGTTGTTTTTATTTGAGAGAGGTTAATCATTATGCGTGCGAGCTTTGGTGGAAGCATGCCAGACTTATCATCACTTCCTGGTCGTCCGAAATCACGCTTACTAAATCCTTCAATATCTTGTATTGCCTTTGTGACAAAAATATTATTTTCTAGAATCGTAAAATCTGATTTTTTCTCTACAAGATTATTGTGCAAAATACTTGCAGTATTTTTTGTTTCTATGAATCGGACAGATCTTCCAAGGCTTTTAAGTTGTTTTTTTATAGCTATACCTGTTTTTTTTGTAACTTCTCCTGAAACTGCAAAATGAATTTTACCAGTGCTGTTTTCGTTCAAGAAATGTACAATGGACGCTATAGGGTCACCAGTATTTTCAATTGCATTTCCAATTTTCATTGTTCCACCTAAACGACTAATCATTTTTTCAGCATAGATTCTATCTTTACTTTCTATGACAAGATAGGATCCAATGTGTCTAGGTTTTAAAGTGTTTAGGTCTACTCCATCGTGCAAAAAAATCGCCTCGAGTTCAGCGATAGAAATTTCTGGTTGTCGTCCTAGTTCAAATAAATATTTCATAAACCTAAGTTAATATCCTCCTCATTTTTTATCTCTAGATCTTCAGGTATGTTTTCCGTGGATGTTACAACAATCACTTCAATTTTTTGGAAAGGATTGCGTGCGATTTCTGGAATTTCTGTATTATATTTTTTGTCCCATGCTGCGAGTGTATCATTGTATTTTTTGAAATTGATAGGCTCAAATTGAGGCTTTTGTTCAATGAGAAGGAGTGTCTGTACCTTGCCTATGGTTTGATAAATATTTGTATATACAAACCATATGGTTGCACTAATTGAGAATAGGATAATACAAATGCTCACAATATTCAAGATCTTTATTTTTGGCATGTACCCAAACTCACGTGAAGCCACGTTTGGTGTGTTTGGTTTTTTCTTAAATAGGTTCATATATTAGTTATGAACTATGTATTTTACCAGTAAATTTGACTGATGCATTTTCACCGCCACCAGACCAATTCATAGATGAAATATTTATATAATAAGGTAAGGTTTCTAAATCGTGAATATATTCTATAAGTTTATAAAAATTTCCACTTGCTTGAAAGGAGAATGAATATACACCATCTCCGTAGGAGACACCAAGACTTTGTTGTACTCCATGTTTTGGCGCGAGCTGTTCTAGTCCTTGTATAACTCTTAGTTCTTCTCCTTTTGTGATGGAGGCCGTTTTAAATTTTTGGGTTTCTTGTTTTATTGTATCTAATTCACTGATTGATTTTTTGAGTAATCTTATTTTTTGGTATTGTTCTTCGAGTTGTGCCTCAGTTTGCTCTATTTCATGCTTTATTCCGTCAATATACTTGATAGAAGGTAAAATAATGCCAACAGCAATTACAAGTACACCAGACAATATAATTAAGGTGACTAATATAATTTTATGTTTGAGTGATAGTCGTTTTGGCATACTATTTTAGTGTTGCAGTAATATTGAAAGCTATGTTTTCTGGTTTAGTCAAATCGGAAAGAGGGGAGTTTATATCTGATACAAATGAAATACCCCTAAGTTCGTTTTGGAATTGTAAAAATATATCTCGTGTCTGTGCATACCCTGAAAGTGTCATCTTTTGACCAATCTTATCTATAGTAAAACTACTTAAGGTAACACCTTGAGGTGTAGAAGATGCAACCTCTTCTATGAGGGGTGTCCAGGCAATATATCCTTTTTGTACATTTTGAGTTTGGTCGAGTAGTTTGTTTACACGTAAAATTTCTCTAATTTCTTCTATGTGTTCACTGTTTACGGCCACTACATTTTCGGTTAGTTCTGCAAAGTATGTTTGTAAAACAGTTTGTGATCCAAGTAATATCATTGCTAGCACACTTGCTGTAATTAACAATATTTCAAATACACCTTTGATAAACTGAAAATGAGACATGTTTTTTAAGTGCGCCTTTTTTTGTTGAGATAATAAGTTTAGTCGTATTGGATGCATAATTATATTGAATCATGTTTGAAAAAAGGATTATCAGCAGCGCGCAATGCAAGCCCTATCGCCGTAGCATAACCAATTGATTCCTCATAAGGTATTTTAATTTCTTTTTTGCTTTGCAGATTCTTCCACGGTTTACCTGATCGGCACTCAATTTTTAGTTCGAGCGACAGTATCTTTTCAAGGTGTTTCATGTTGCTTCCACTTCCACACATTGTAATATGTGTAATTTGGTTTGTGTCTGGGAAATGACTATAGTAGAAGTGTATACTTTTTCGTATGGTATCTGCGAATGCTTTTGTTTGTTCCATGAGTGTTCCCCAGACTTTTTTTTGTTTTTTATACTCAAGACCATACTTGCGTTTTAACCCTTCTGCTTCTTCGTGAGATACACGAAGTTTTTGTTCTATAGCTGTCGTGAGAACTTCACCTGAGTAGGGAAGGGATGTACTGAATTGGACTGTATTTTCGTCATATACAATAAGACTTGATCTTGTAGAACCTATATCTAGAATTGCTCGTGCTTCGCCCTTGTATTCTTTTTGAGCTGTTACCATGGATCTTGCGATTGATAAGGCTTCAATTTCAAGCGACACTACCCCAAGACCTAAACTTTCAAAAAGATAAGTGTAACTATCAGAAATAAATTTTGGTATAGCAGATATGAGTACGTGTGTAGATTCTTCGTTTGGTGAAGAAGGTAGTATTTGCCAGTCTAGGTAGTATTTGTCTTCTTCAGTAAAAGGGATATGTTTTTTTGATTCTATAATAATATCATCGTCGATGATTTCCTCGATGTTTTTTGCTATAGATATTAATTTTATAAAGCCTTGTGTTTCTGGTAGACCTGCAACAACCCATGGACTCTTGATTGGCTTTGCTTTTCCTTTTTTTCCTTGTAATAATTTTTGTATGTAATGCCTAACTTGTTCAGGTTGTTCTAATTCTCCATTTACAACAAGTCCTGGTGGTATATTTATTGATCGTGCAGTCATGAGTTCATAAGAAGCCCCTCTGAATCTATGAGAGACATTTCGAAGTTGGACAAGCTTGATAGACAAGTCGCCAATATCTAGACCAAATGCATTTGGGAATGGATTGCTAAACATATTAAAAGTTTTGCATCAAACTAAACATCGGCATAACAACCGCGACTGCAATACCTGCGACTGCAAGACCGAGTAGAATGATAATAACTGGTTCGATAATAGTAGAAAAGTTTTTCATAGTTTTGTCTACTTCTTCGGAATAGAAATCTGAAAGTTCATCTAAGAGTCTGTCTATCTCACCAGTTTTTTCACCAACCATAATCATCTCTGTAACCATTGGGGGAAATAGTTTCTCTTCTTCCATTAATATTTCTGACAAAGGTACACCGGTCTTTACTTTTTCTGTCGCCCTATGTAGGACATTTTGGTATTTTACATTACTGCACGTATCTCCTGTGATATCTATTGCTTCAACAATTGGCAATGTACTTTTTAGAAGTGAAGATAGTGTTAGAGAAAATCGAGCAAGATTTATTTGTTTAATTACCTGACCAAAAATAGGTAATTTTAAATTCAAACTGTGAATTTTATCTTTGAACCCTGGGAATTTTTTTAATGAAAATATAAATAATGCAATCAGTCCGACAATAGCACCAAACAGAAGTACAAGATTTAGAGGTTTACTCATGAAATCGGTAATTGCAATGAGTACCTTTGTGGCGAGTGGTAGGTCTGCCTCAAATTCGTCAAACATTGAAGTGAGTTTAGGTAATACCGTAGTTACCATAATTATTGCCACTGCTGTGATTGCAAATACGATTACAGCGGGATAGATCATTGCTCCTTTTATTGATGATGTGAGAGCATACCCCTTTTTCATTTGTGTCACAATTTGTTCAAGTGACTCTTCTAATTTTCCTGCCATTTCACCAGATGCAATCATTCGTACATATGTTGACGGAAAAATTTTTGGATAGTTTTCAAGTACCTCACTAAGTTGTTTTCCTTTTTCTACCTGACTTGTAATTTCTAAAATAACCTTTTTTAGTTTTTGGTTTTCTGTTTCTTTACTCAAAACATTTAGACCTTCCACAAGGGATAAGCCTGCATGAAGCATAGTGCGCAAATGATCCAAGAAAAAAATCTTGTCCATGATTTTAATACGAGTCAGATGATCCGCAACAAATTCATTTAGTTTTTTTTCGAACTCAGAAAGTTCACGTTTCTTTTTAGACATTACGAATTATATTATAACTAGTAAACTTGTTAACTAGCTAACTTGTCAACTTAAATAACTATTCTTTAGTTACACGTAGAATTTCTTCAATAGTCGTGATTCCTTGTTTTGCTTTTATGAGACCATCTTGGAATAAATTTACCATTCCATTTTTTTCAGCGTGTATTTTAATGTCTTGAGCGGTTGCACGTGTATTTATGAGTTTAGTAACCTTGTCATCTATCAATAATACCTCATAGATTCCCATACGTCCTTTATATCCACTTTTATGACAACGACTACATCCTTCTCCTCTATAAAATGTCATTGAGTCTAGACTTTTTTCTTTTGAACTTAATTTTATGTTTTGTTCTTTACATAAATTTACGAGTTTTTTAGTTTCAATAAGTTTACCAAGCTCTTGTATTTCTTTTTTCTCAAGTTTAAACTCTTTCTTACAATGCGGACAAATTTTTCTTACGAGACGTTGTGCAACAATTATATTTGATGTAAAAGCAACAAGAAATGGAGGAATATCCATATCAATAAGACGTGGTAGTGTGGTTGGTGCATCATTTGTATGCAGAGTTGAAAGTACTAAGTGACCAGTCATTGCAGCGTGGATTGCAATTTCTGCAGTTTCTTTATCACGTATCTCACCAACCATGATAATGTCTGGATCTTGACGAAGAAATGCTCTAAGACCTCCAGCAAAAGTAAATCCAGCTTTCTTATTAATTTGACTTTGGTTGATTCCACCAACGTGATATTCAATAGGGTCTTCAATAGTACAAATATTTACATCCGGTTGGTTCAAAAGTCCTAAGATGGAGTAAAGCGTTGTGGTTTTACCACTTCCAGTTGGACCTGTAACGAGAACCATTCCGTGTGGTTTTTTAATAGCTTCCTCAACCTGTTCTTTTACATTTGGTAAGAAGCCAAGTTCTTCGAGTGTGAGTGGTTTTTGCCCTTCATGTAAGAGACGCATGACAATTTTTTCTCCGTCATACACAGGCATGATAGAAACACGAAAGGAAAGTTTTTCATCTTGAATTTGAATTTTAAATCTCCCATCTTGTGGGATCATGTGCTCATCAATTTTGAGTTTTGCCAAAATTTTAACACGCGCAACAATTCCATTTTGCACTTGTTTTGGTAAAGTCATAACTTGTTCAAGCATTCCATCAACTCTGTATCGAACAGCGACTTCTTTTTCTCCCGGCTCTATATGTATATCACTAGAACTTTCATATGCCGCATGTTCTAATATTGAATTTACAATATTTATAATAGGCAACTCTTCAGCAGCTTTTTTAAGATCTTTTGCATTTCCATGTTCTCCTTCAGTGCTGAGTTGGACAATGGTTTGATCAGTAGACAAATCAGCGTGATACGTTCGCAGTGCTTCTTTGATATCACTAGGAGATGTCATGTAAACCTTTGGTGTCAGGCCTGTTTTTCTATGCAAAAATTCGATTGTTTGAATATCGCCTGGGTCTAGTATAGCAATTGCGAGTTCGTCGGCTGTTTTGTGGAATGCGACCACACCATGTGCGGCGGCAAATTGTGCTGGCACGAGATTTAGAATTTCTTTTTTTATTTCTTTCCCCTTTAGACTCATGTATGGTACTTCCATTTTTTTTGCAGCACTTCCATAGAGTTTTTCTTCATCAAGAATATCTTGATCAATCAAGTATTCCTCGAGTCCTTTTCGTTTCTTTTTTGCTTCAGCTTTGTATGTTTTTATTGTCCCAGCTGATAATTTGAAGTTCTTTTTTAGGATTGCTTCTAGTGTTGAGATTGGCAACATAAAAAAATATTACACATGAGAAATTGCATAGTTATTATAACATGAATTCTATTTAGTTAGAAGGTAAGTGGTATGTCAGTCAATCAGTGAGGCTAATTATTATGAATATGCGAGGTGGTATCTATTAGTTTCATTGGTATAATTTTTATATTAGTGTAATATCCACATATCTTGACATCCACATCCATTTTTGCTATAGTGTGCCCACATTTGATGTTCGTTTTTGGCTTAAGAAAGACGAATATTCACTATGTATTTGCCTAGGTCTGCCTTGCTTACGTGGTCGTCGTCCCTATGGGACAGCGTAAGATTTTTACAAGTGTCTGTATCTCCTGCAAATTTTATATATATTAGTTTAATTATGAAACATTACGAAATGTTCTGTGTGTTGCCTGGTACTTTGAGTGAAGACGAGGTAACGCCAGTAGTCGATAATGTCGCTCAGACACTTGGGAGCTATGATGCTCAAAACGTGACTAGAGAAGACATGGGAAAGAGTCGGCTTGCATATCCTATCAAGCATATCCGTTATGGATATTTCCATTTATTCCGTTTCGAACTCGAAGCTGAAAATCTAGTTAAGCTTGAAAAGAGTGTAAGATTGCTTGATAATTTGCTTCGTGTGGTTGTGAAAACATCTGACCCAAGCAAAGCAACAGCATATACTCTTGCTCAAGACCCTACTGCACTAAGTGCTCCTCCAAAAGCTGATAAAGACGAAAGAAGGGGAGAAAGAAAACCTTTTGAAAAGAGAGAGGCTCCTGTAAAAGAGACTCCAGCTGACAAAAAGGAATCCATCTCCGCTCCATCCGACGCTAAAGCTATGGATGACAAGGAAGAGGTTAAAAAAGAGGAGAAAACAGTAGAAGAGCCAAAAGAATCCACCTCCGCTAAAGCTACGGCGGACAAGGAAGAGAAACTCGAAGAACCTGCTCCTGTTAAAGTTGTGGAAGACAAGGAAAAAAAGCCAAAGATTAGTATTGATGATATTGATCAGAAGCTTGACGAAATCTTGCAAAAAGATATCGAAAATGTATAATAATGTTATATCCGGATATCATAGGGTGGGGTATGTGATAGAAGGATGTGAGATTTATTCATTAATATAAACGCATATGGATCTCAATCGCGCTACTGTCTTGGGCCGCCTCACCCGTGACCCAGAAGTAAAGACTACACCATCTGGACAAAGCGTTGCAAACCTAGGTGTTGCAACCAATCGTGTGTGGACAGACAACTCAGGTGTTCGCCAAGAAAAGGTGGAATACCACAATATGGTATTGTGGGGTAAGCTAGCTGATATTGCAGGACAATATCTTAGTAAAGGACGCCGTGTATATATAGAGGGACGTATTGAAACACGAGATTGGACAGGACAAGATGGGGTAAAACGATATCGTACGGAAATTGTGGCAAGTAATCTTATTATGCTTGACGGACCAAAGGGATCAGGTGCTCCAACTTCTGGAGACGATGCACCTCCGGTACCAAACGAGCCGCCTGCAGGACCTGCTGGTGAAGATGAGATTAAGGTTGAGGACATTCCATTCTAAATACTCAAGAAACGTTATGAAAAAACAAGTGGGAAAAAAAATGAAACAATGTTATTTCTGTGTTAATAAGGACAAAGCGATTGATTATAAAGATAATGAAACGCTTCGTCGGTTTACATCTTCATACATGAAGATCCAACCACGACGCAGAAGTGGACTTTGTGCATTGCACCAAAGAAAAGTTTCTCGTGCAATCAAACAGTCACGCATCGCAGGGCTTCTTGCATTCGTGCCTAAATAAGCATAGTACATTGATCATAGAACAATAATAAACACCGCTCAGAGATGGGTGGTGTTTTGTTATTTTGGAAACTTGAAACTGGAAATTGGGGAATGCGAATTCTGTAAAAAACCTATCGTTTACGGGATGGTTTTTTAATATAAATCTTTATATTTTAGGGTGAGTTTTTTGTTGACAAAAAGATAAGGTTTGCTATAATTATGTACAGAGGGGTTTATTTTTAAATATAAAATATATGGGCTTTAAGGAATCTAGAGGAGGCGAAGAATTTTGGAAAAAAAAATCTGTCGAACTAAGAAAGGATGAGGGAAAAAGAGAAATTGAGGATGCTAATCAAGAAGCAATCGCTCAAGGTTGTGTTTTGGAAGGTTTTCCACCCTCTGAAGATGACATACAAAAAACAATAGAAGAACAAGGTAGTTGGAGACCTGAAAATATGCATAAGGTTATGAAAGATGGTCAATTTACTGGGGTAGCATATATGACCGAGCGAGACTCTTGGGAAAATATAAAAATAGAAGATGGAACAGGTTACGTGTCCAAAGAAGAATTTGATACTTTGGTTGAGGCTTTGGAAAATGTTAGTTAGAAAATAATTGTAAAACAAAAAACTATCTCATTTCAGAGGTGGTTTTTTTTAATTCTTACTTTGAAGAGGGTTGAATTTGCCATTATAGAAAGTAAAGCAATTGCAGACACTATGCGACAAGCTTATCAATTGTCATGGGTAGGTGCAAAGAAGTTAGAATTATCAGATGAAAACTGATATAATAAACACATAGTCCATGTTTACAAATCTCTTACTTCTTACTCCTTAATCCTTACTTCTTCAAAAAATTATGTCCCTCGAAAACGCAGAAGAACAATTGAGAAAGTCACGCGAGGTAGAAAGATCACGTGAAAGCAAAGAATCAAAAGAATCAAAAGAATCAGAGATGTCTGCAGAAGACAAAGCTGCTGCCACAATGGAGCGAGCAGATTTTTTAGTAAAAGAAGTAAAGTCTGGAAAACAACAGATTCAAAATATTGTAATACATATGCAGCAAGTGATGCAAACTATTCAGGCCCTGCGCAAACAACTTCAGATTCAGTCTGACGATACTACTGGTTCTGTAGAGCAAGACAAAAAACAAGTAGAAAATCTAAAGAAAAAAATAGCAGAACACAAGGATGAAATTTTAAAAATGAAAGATGAACTTATCAAAGCGCAAGTTGACCAAATTAAAAAAGATGAGGGTGCGACGCTTAGTGATCAGCAGATGCAAGAGCAAGCAGAAGAGATGGTTAGCAGAATTATGGAAGAGGTTGAAAAATAAACATTTTAAAATATTCCTCCCCTGCCAAGGGGAGGTCCACTGACTAAAAGTCAGGGGGTGGGGTGATTTCACCCCCCTCTAACTCCCCCTTGGCAGGGGGAGAAGTATAAACAGTCTGTCATGTTTATAAAAAATAAAAAAGCATTCTCATTACTCGAAGCAGTTATATCAATTGCTATATTTTTGTTATTTGCTCTTGGTATTTATGGTGGTACTCAGCTTGTATTTAAAATTGTATATAGTTCACGAATTAGAATTCTCGAAACTGGTATTTTAAATGAGCAAGTTGAGCTGGTGAGGAATTTATCTTTTTATGATGTTGGGGTTATTAACGGAAGTCCGTCAGGAGTACTTGATCGTAATGTCACAACAACTAGAAATGGTGTTGATTTTCTTGTTACTCGGACTGTTCGTAATATTGATGATACTTATGATGGAACTGTCGGAGGTGTCCCACAGGATTTGGCTCCTGCAGATTATAAATTGGTAGATATAAGTGTTATTTGTGCAAGGTGCGACCAAAGAGAACCCTTGTCTATGCAAACTTACGTGGCTCCTAAATTTTTAGAAGGTGATCCAACGCATGGTGCTTTATTTATAGAAGTATTTGATGCAAATGCGCAAGCTGTACAAAGTGCTTCGGTTCATATTCTTTCTACAAGTACAGACCCTACATATGATTTTACTGATACAACAGACAATGATGGAATGCTTCGTCTCGTAGATATGGCAGAAGGATTTGGAACATATAATATAACAATCTCGAAAGATGGTTACACGAGTGATGGAACTCTTAGTATAACTGAAAGCATACCTAATCCTACAAAACCAACTGCGTCTGTTATTGCTCAAGGTGTGACCGAAGTTAGTTTTTCTATAGATCTTATATCAAGCATTTCAATTGAAACTATAAATAGTCTGTGTTCCACGATCCCTAGCGTTTCTTTTTCTGCACGAGGGACTAAACTTTTGGGAACTGATCCGGATGTATATAATGTAGATAGTTCATACTCTACTGATGGAAATGGCACATATACATTTGACTCTTTTGAATGGGACAGTTATGGTTTTTCAATTTCTGGTTATGATCTCATAGGAACAATTCCAGATGTTCCATTTGCATTAAATCCTGGCGTAACTCAACCAATTCAGCTTGTGGTGGGTCCTAACACTGTGAATTCTTTACTCGTTATGGTTACCGATGGTGGACAACCCATTGCTAATGCTCAGGTGCATGTTACTTCTACTAGTTTTGATGAAAACATATTGACGGGTGTTGGAAGCGTACGACAGACAGATTGGTCCAATGGTTCTGGTCAGGAATTATTTACTGATAATACAAAATATTGGACAGGAAGTGGAGTTGATTCTTTGTCTGCTCCGGGAGATATTACTCTTATAAATGTCGCTGGATCATATGTACCAAATGGTACTTTGGAATCCTCAATTATAGATGTTGGTATACAGGCACAATACGTTTCTATTGAATGGGAATCAGTAGCTCAGCCAGTAGAAGCTGGTAGCAGCGCTTTGCTTTTTCAATTAGCTTCAAGTGCTTCTAGTAGTCCAGCAACTTGGGAATACTTAGGACCTGATGGTACTTCGGCAACATACTATGCCGTAGATTCACAAGTGATACATGTTATACATGACGGGGATCAGTTTGTAAGATATAAAGCATATCTACATACAGATGACATAAGTGTGAGCCCTATACTGTCAGATGTCTCACTTACATATACAAATAGTTGCATGCCACCAGGACAAGCATATTTTGGTGGTTTGTCTGTAGAAGATCATATAGTTGAAATTCAGGCAACTGGGTTTCAAACATATGTCACAACCGTATCTGTTAGTGATGATATTGTTTTAGCAGCTGAACTTACTTCTTTATAATTATGAATTATAAATTATACAAAAATAAAAGCGGCGTTACTTTGGTAGAAGTTATTGTTGTTATTGGTATTTTTTCTATTATTACTTTTGGAGCCAATTGGCTAATAGTCAATTCACTTCGATCAAACACAGTAATATGGGAGCAACTTGCTACACAAAGTGAAGGACGAAAAGTGTTGAAACAAGTTGTAAATGAGATTCGCAAGGCAGAGGAATCCAGTGTTGGTTCTTTTCCTATAGTAATTGCAGGTGATAACGAATTGGCAGTGTATGCAAATACAGATAGTGATTCCTTGCGAGAAAGAATACGTTTTTGGCTAGATGGTACAACGCTTAAGCGTGGAATTATTAAACCTTCTGGTAATCCGTTATCATATACACAAACAGAGAGTGTGGTAGAGATTGCACATGATGTAAAAAATATAGAGCAAGGTGTGCCAGTTTTCTATTATTATGATGAATCATATACAGGAACCGAAGATGCTCTAATATCTCCTGTAAGTTTGACAGATATACATGTTATACGAGTTCAACTTGAATTAGAAAAAGATCCTACAAAAACACCAGTCCCTTTGCATGTGGAAAGCGTTTTACATATAAGAAATTTGAAAACTAATTAGTCGTATGTTTTGTTGGCTTAAGAAAATATATAAAAAATTAAATATATCACACAAGGGAACCATGATTATTTTTGTTATGATTTTTGGTTCGATATCGTTTACTATTATAGTGCTTGGAGTATCTGGATATGCATTATTTGAACACAGAGCTTCTACACATGTATATAGACAAGATGCGTCTTTTCATATTGCAGAAGCTGGAGTTAATTATTACAAATGGCATCTCGCACACAATCCAACTGATTATAAAGATGGTACTTTGGTAGACGGCCCTTATGTTCATGAATATTATGACAAAAATGGAAATCTCACAGGATATTTTTCTTTGGAAATAGATGAACCTCTTGTTGGAAGTTCAGTAGTAATGGTTCGTTCTACAGGATGGACAGTTAAGCAACCAAATTCTAAACGAACTTTGCAAGTACGTTTAGGCTTCCCAGCCCTTACTGATTATGTATTTTTGGAGAATGCAAACATGAATTTTAGTTTTACGACCGATGTCCATGGTACAGTACATTCAAATGGTGGAATACGTTTTGATGGTACATCAGACTCATGGGTTAAGAGTGCAAAGGACAGATATAGGTATCTAAATCAAACACATGATGGTGTATGGGGTGGTGGTGGTCCAAAATCTTTTTGGCAGTTTCCTGTTCCACCTATTGATTTCTTTTCTGTAAGTGCCGATCTCGCTACTATTCGTGATTTGGCAGATGATGCAGAGACTCATTTTACATCTTCAGGAGATGAAGGTTGGCATATAGTTTTCAATGGAGCTCAGTTTGATTTGTACAAGGTGAATAGTAGAGATTGTTATTATGGTGATGGAAGGTGGAGGAGGCGTTGGAGACAGTGGTATTGGAGTGGGGACATTTATTGTTATGATGTCGGATCTCAAACACTTATCGACACATATGATATACCTGCTAATGGTGCAATTTTTGTAGAAGATGATGTTTGGATAGATGGCGTGGTAGATGGGCGTGTGAGTATAGGTGTTGGTAGTTTCCCTGTTCAAGGTAATTATAAAACTGCATTTATTAATGGAAACTTAGTATATAATGAAAAATCCAGTGATGATGTTATTGGTATTATTGCTCAAGGTGATATCATGGTTCCTTATGAAGTACCTGTTGATATGGAAGTTAATGCAGCCGCCTTGTCTCAGTTTGGTAGTATTTACACACCCAACTATGATGCGGATGAAAATCCAAATGGACTCAAAGATTCTCTTACATTTTTTGGGTCACAAATTTCTTATGCAGGTGGAGGTTGGAAGTATGTGAATGGTTGGGGTAATGTAGTTTCTGGTTTTGAATATACAAACCATATATATGATGGAAATTTGAAATATTATCCACCTCCGGGTTTTCCTGTAGGGAGTACATATGAATTAATTTCGTGGGAAGAAATTGAATCATAATAAAATGGTGGTAAAGCTAAAAGAATTTTGCTATAATACGTTCAAATATTAACCGCACGAAATTATGCAAAAAGTTCGTAAGGGAGTAATAACGGTTGCAGGACTCGGCACCCGATTTTTGCCTGCAACAAAGGCAATGCCAAAAGAAATGTTACCTGTGCTAGATAAGCCAGTTGTACAATATATTGTAGAAGAAATGGTAGCAAGTGGGATTGAGGAAATTATTTTTGTAACAAGTTCTCAAAAGCGTGCCATAGAAGATCACTTTGATCGAAATTTTGATCTCGAAAGACAACTCGAAGAAGGAGATAAACTTCATCATATTCAAGATCTTATCGATTTGTCAGAAAAGGTAAAGTTTTTTTATACACGACAGAGTCAACCGCTTGGAAATGGCCATGCACTTCTTTGTGCGCGTGAATTTTTTGGTGATGAACCATTTGTTTTTTCAGATGGAGATAGCATTATTGATTCGAAGACTCCAGTGCTCAAACAATTGATAAAAGTATTCAACAAAAATAAATCCTCAGTAGTTGGAGTACAACGAATAGAAGATAAAAATGCCATGATGAAATACGGAAATGTGTATGGAAAGAAAACTAAAGAAAACAAGTTGTACAAAGCAAACAAAATCGTAGAAAAACCATCTTTGAAAAAAGTTTCAGAGCACGGTCTCATTATTGGTGGTATGAGATATGTGTTTACAAAAGATATTTGGAATTATCTCGAAAAACAACGAAAGGGTCGTGGCGGTGAAGTGTGGGTGGCTGACGCAGTTAACGCAATGGTACAGCGTAAACCATTTTATGCGTATGAATATGAAGGAACATATTTTGACACTGGAAATAAACTTTCACTACTCAAGACTGCTCTTCATTTTGCAATGAAGGATGAAAACTTAAGTGGAGAAATTAAAGAATTATTTAAGGATTTATGATACGTAAGGTAACACAACTCCTATTCCTCACTGCATTTGCATTATTGTTATTTTCTCCTGCAATAGCAGAGGCAGGATCTTGTTGTTATTATTGGACGGATCATCCCGATGCTGTTGTTGGTACAAG